>Ga0111538_10000435_pt1 | contig 55248 bp, 49 predicted proteins | sample SoiMethybrSBSTD1_FD_79669 | JGI IMG/M metagenome (GOLD analysis project Ga0111538, IMG submission 79669) | Bulk soil microbial communities from a Populus tree surrounding site in Tennessee, USA - Soil MetaG P. TD hybrid SBSTD1 (version 2)... | ecosystem: Environmental > Terrestrial > Soil >... | reverse complement strand
CCGAACGTCGCTCCCCAGGTGAAGATCGCCACGTAGTGCGGCAACCCCTCCTGCGCGAACAGGCCGTCCCAGGCCAGGGTCAGCACGATCACCAGTGCGTAGAAGGCGAGCAGGACGCCGCTGGCCACGTGCGGGATCCGGCGCCCGGACACCCGGCCGAGCACGGCGGGCAGCCGGTGGTCGCGGCCCAGCGCGAAGGCTCCACGCGCGCCGGCGACCGAGGTGCCGATCAGGACCGCCAGCATGTCGAGCACCACGACCGCCTCCATGAGGCGGCGGATCGCCACGGAGCCGTACCCGCCGTCGGCCGCGGGCCCGGCCAGCCCGAACAGCGGTGCCGCCGCGTTCGCGCCGAGCTCGTCGAGACTGAAGTGGTAGCCGGCCATCTGGGCGTAGGTGACGACGACGTAGTAGCCGCCGACGGCGAGGACGGAGAACAGAACCGCCCGTGGGATGTCGCGGGCCGGATGCGCTGTCTCCTCGCCGAGGTTGGCCGATGACTCGAACCCGGTGAACATCAGGACCGCGTACAGCACGCCGAACAGCACGCCGGACAGGCCCTGGGGGGACGTGCCGGGGTTCAGCGACTTCGCGACGTCGTTGTCCGAGCCGACCTTGACGATCACGTACAGGAAAAACACCAGGACGACGGCGATCGAGATCAGGGCGAGCACCAGTTGCGCGCGGGTGGACAGCGCGACGCCGGCGAACAGCACGGCGCCGAGGATGACCAGCAGCAACAGATCCCAGCCCAGCTCCGGGAGCAGCGTGTGGCCGAACTCCGCCGCCAGGGTGTCGTGAACGGTGCCGCCGATCATGACGAGCAGCACCGCGCCGAGAACGAAGATGCCGACGTAGTACAGCAGGCCGGCGGCGCTGCCGATGCGCGCCCCGAGACCGTCAGAGACGTAATCGTAAAGGGATCCGGCGGCCTGGATGCGCCGCGCGTACTCGGCGACGATCCAACCCAGACCGAGAACACCCACGCCGGCGATCAGCACCGACAACGGTGCGGCGGCACCCGCGCCCTTGCCCGCGGCGTTCAGGCCGACGAGCAGGGGCACCAGGAACGCCATGACGAACACCGGACCCATGAACCCGACCGATTGCGCGATCGCGTCGACGAGGGTCAGTTTCTTCGTACCGCCGAGCCGTTCGTACTGCCTGGTTTCGCTCACGGTCTCGCCTCTCTTCGCGAGCCGGGACCGACGACGTGATCGCATCGCTTCGCGATGCGGTCGTGTCTCGTGCTGATGATTCGCTCGCTTCGCTCGCTCATTGGGGCCTACCTCCTCAGGGCAGCCGGGACCGAGCGTGGCGCACTCCGCGTGGCGGAGCGGTGGCCCGCCGTTGATGTTGGGCGTAGGTTAATGATCTGATTGACGATGGTCAACCAGTCGACCGACACTTTGTGCCGGCAGCGCCTACGGCAGCCGGATGCTCTGCGGGTGACGGAAGGCGTCGTCGGGGTCGTAGCGCCGCTTGACCTGGCGCAACCTCGGATAGTTCGCCCCGTAGTAGGCGGCGGACCAGTCGGCGAGACCGGCCTGCGCGTAGTTCTGGTACACCTCCCCGCTCAGATGCCCGCGCAGCGCGTCCTCGTATCCGTCGGCCCAGGCGACGCACGCCTCGGTGTCCTCGTCGCGCTCCCACAACGCGATGACGGAGATGGCGAACAGCGCCCAACGGTGCACGAACGCCGTCGCGTCGGGCGGCACCCGGCCGATCGCACCGCCGCCGAGGAGGTCGAAGCGCGCCATCGACCAGCCGGTCGGCAGTTGCCGGAACCGGTCGACGATCGCGGCGAACGCGGCGTCGGAGAAGGTGCCGTCGGCGAAATAGCCGCCCTGCCACCGCGAGCGCAGCCCGTACGGGATCTCCTCGGCCAGGTCGCGCTGCAACTGCTCGTACGAGGTGGGGCCGAACGCGTCAACCGTCGGCTTCAGCGCGCGCAGCGGCGCGAGGGCGGCCGCCGCCTCGCCGGCCGAACCGAGGTACAGGCCGTAGACGAACAGCACCGGCTCGCCGTGCGGGTACGGGTCGGTGGTGAGGGCCAGGTACAGCGAGAGCCGGTCGTCGTCGCTGCCGACGTACAGGTCGCGGTAGGTGTGCAGGACCGCTTCGGCGCGCGCGAGCGGCCACACCAGGAAGCCGCCGTGCACCGTCTTGGGCACCGGGTCGAGCCGGTAGGTCAGCCGCGTCACCACGCCGAAGCCGGCACCGCCGGCGCCGCGCAGCGCCCACAGCAGGTCCGGGTGTTCGTCTTCGGTGACGTGCAGGGTGCGACCCTGCGCGTCAACAAGCTCCGCGGCCACGATGTGGTCGCAGGCCAGCCCGAACCGGCGGCCCAGCAGCCCGTAGCCGCCGCCCAGGCTGTAGCCGGCGTTGCTGACGGTGGGGCATTCGCCACCGGGCGCCGCGTAGCCGAACGGCGTCCCGTCCGCCGCCGTGCCGGTAAAGTCCACATAGGACAGCCGGTCGACGTCACGCCAGCCGGCGCCGGCCTCCACAACGGCGGTGGCCCCGCGGGCGTCGAAGGTGACGGCGCGCATCCCGCCGACGTCGATCACGACGCCACCGGCGGCGAGACTGAACCCGGCGGCGTGGTGACCGCCGCCGCGCACCGCGATCGGCAGACCGGCGTCGCGGGCGAAGCGGACCGCGCGGGTCACGTCGTCGGTGCCGGCGCAGCGGCACAGTACCGCCGGCCGGGTTCGCACGTCGCGGTTGAACAGCACGCGGGCGTCTTCGTAACCGGCGTCCGCCGGGGTGAAGACCGTGCCACGGAACGCCTTGCGGAGACTCTCGACATCGGCGCGCATCAGGATCCACCTCCCGCGCCGGCATCCTATTTCTTCTCGACGAGCAACAGGGTGGCGCCCAGATCGCGGAGCCGGGCCAACAGGCCGAAGAGCGCCGCCTGGTCCACCAGCGGGCCGACGAGTTCCGTGGTGCCGTCGTCGGCGCGGGTCACCGTCAGGCCGTCGTACCAGGTCGACCATCCGGGGTCGACGTGACCCCGGATGCGGACGCGGTAGTGGGATGCATTCATCAGAAGCGGTAGTGAAGGACGAAGCTTGCCATCCGGGACAGGGTGGTGCTGTGTGCGATCAGCCGGTGGAACATGCGCCAGCCGGTCGGAAAATCGGCGACCTCGGGCTGCTTGCTGAGCACGATCTCGCTGACCAGGTGCAGCTTGGGGTTCCAGCCTTCGGGTGTGCGAGGGTCGTCCATGCCGGGAAACTTGATCATCCCGGCGACCGACTTCGAGCCGGGCGCGTGCCGGGCCACCCAGACGGCGAACCGGGTGTAGGCGTTGAAGACCAGCTCGCCGCTCGGGAAGTGGGCGATCAGCCGGTTCCACAGCGCCACCATCTCGTCCTCGGTGAGGAAGCCCATCAGGCCATCGGCCACGATCAGGGCCGGGCGGTCGTTCGGAACCGCGTCCAGCCAGCCCGGATCCCGCACGTCCGCGCCGATGACGTACCCGTTGGGGCGCTCCGGGATCACGCTCTTGCGGGCAGCCGCAACGGCGGGGAAGTCGACGTCGTACCAGTCGACAGTGGCCGGGACGGAAATGCGGCCCAGCCGGGTGTCGAGCCCGGCGCCCAGGTCGAGCACGACCGCGTCCGGGTGGCGGCCCACGAACGCCGCCGTCACCTCGTCCAGCTTCTTGGCCCGCAGGGCGGTGCTGAGCACGAGATTGGTGTCGATGTCGAGCTGGCGGACGTCGTAGTCGAGGGTGCGAACGATCCGGTCGGCCGTGGCGTCGCCCAGGATGGGGCGTCGCGAGCGGTTGTCGAGCGCCCTGCCGCAGAGCGTCAGCCACAGGCTGTTCTCGAGCGGCGTGAAGGTCGGCAGTGTGGTGGTCATCGGTTCGATCCCTTCCGGTCGTGGGCTTTCGGCTGGTCGTCAGCGTGCCGGCGGGTCGGGCGCGGCACGTCAACCGGAGGGTGGAGCGCGGGGTGGAACTGTGCTCAGTCCAGCAGCCGCAGCGCGCGGGCGCGGGCGACCGCCTGGGTGCGGCTGTGGACGCCGAGCTTGCCGTACAGGTGGATCAGGTGGGTCTTGACGGTGCTCAGCTCCACGAACAGGTCGGCCGCGATGCCGGCGTTGGAGCGGCCGGCCGCGAGCAGCCGCAGCACGTCGAGTTCCCGCTCGGTCAACGGCTCGACGAGCGATGTCGGCGAGGCGCCGCCGCGCAGGTCGGCCAGCAGCGCGGCCATGGGCTCGCCCTCGTCGAGGAACGGCCGGACCACGCCCTCGGGCTCGGCGTCGGCGACCGCTGCTGCAAGGGATTCGAGCGCCAGCCGACGGTTGCCTTGGGCGTCGGCGAGCAGCGCCCGCAGGATCGCCACCCGCAGCCGCAGCCAGCCCAGTCCCCGCTCCGCGGCCAGCAGCCCGGCGGTTTCCAGGTGCCGGTGCGCCCGGTCGAGCAGGGCGGCGTCGCCGGTCGCGCGGCCGTGGACGACGAGGATTCGCGCCGGCGTGACGCCTGCGGCCTCGACCGCGGGGGCGCCGAACCGGAACAGGTCCGGTAGCGCCGCCGGGTCCAGCGGGCCGTCCCACGCGGCGTCCAAAGCCCACGCGACGGCGGCGGCGCCGTCACCGCTCGCCAGGCGCACCCGCGCCTCGGCCGCCGCCAGCAGGCGCGCCACCATTGCGAACGGCCCGTGTTGCACGAGCGGGCGCACCTCGGCGAGCACGGCTTCCGCCGCGGCCGCGTCGCCCCGGGCCAGGTGCAGCCGCACCACGGGCAGGCTCGCGAGCAGCACCAGCGGCGGCGCGTTGCCGAATTCACGCGGGGCGGCCAGCCCTTCCATCGCCACCGGCAGGGCGGCAGTCAGGTCGTTCGCGTCGAGCAGCAGATCGGCGAGCACCGTCCGCAGGCGCCCGACGACCGGGGGCATGACCTGCCCGCCGGCCCAGGCCAGGGTGCTCTGCCCGGCGGCCAGTGCCGCCCGACGGGCGCCGCGGAGCCGCTGGACGTTGATCTGCTGGGTGGTCGCGGTGACCGTGCCCTGAAGCAGGCCGGCCGCCCGGTCGACCGCGGCGGCCTCCGCGAAGGCCCGTTCGGCCCGGTCGAGCCGGCCCAATCCGAGGGCGGCCTGCCCGAGGCTGATGCCGGCGATGCCGCGGAAGACCATGTCGTCGGGCGGGAGGTCGGCCAGTGCCCGCTCCGCCCACGCGATCGCCTGCTCCGGCGCCGTGTCGGGCATGACGGTGCTCAGGTAGGCGCGGGTGGCGGCGACCGCGCCGCGCACGGAGCGAGCGCCGGCGGCGGACAGTGCGGCGTCGTCGCCGGCGGGCAGCGCGGAGTCGTCGCCGGCGGCGGGCAGCGCGGCCTGCGCCGCTTCGACCCAGCGTGCGGCGGGTTCCAGCTCCACCCGGTGCATCAGGAGCCAGGCCTGCGCCAGGCAGAGCAGCGGACGGCCGCGAACGACCGGCTCGGGCAGAGCCGCCAGCCAACCGAGCAGCGGTTGGTGGACGCTCATCGTCGCGAACATCGTCGGCATCAATGCCTCGATCCGGGCCGCGGCGTCCTCGGCGGCGCCGCCGGCCAGCGCGTGGCCGATCGCCTCCGGCGCCAGTCCCTCCCGGCCGAACCAGTCGCCGGCCCGCCGGTGCAGCGCCGCGACGGACTCCGGCCCGTCCTCGCGGGCCAGCCGGGCGCGCAACGCGTCGGCGAACAGGTGGTGGTAGCGGTACCACACCCGTTCGTCGTCCAGCGGCACCAGGAACAGGTTGGCCCGCTCCAGCCCGTCCAGGACCTCCTGGCTGCTCCCGGCCTCGGACGCCAGCATCGCGTCGCAGAGCGGCGCGCACAACCGGTCGAGCACGCTGGTGGCGAGCAGGAACCGGCGGGTCGGCGGCGGCTGGCGCTCCAGCACCTCGGCCAGCAGGTAGTCGGCCACGAGCCGATGCCCGCCGGTGAAGGCGGCCACGAACGCCGCCGGATCGGGCCTGTCGCGCAGGGCCAGCCCGGCCAGCTGCAGCCCGGCCGCCCAGCCCTCGGTGCGCTCGACCAGCACGGCCACCTGCGTCTGCGGCAGGCGCAGCCCCAGCCCGGCGGCCAGCATCGAGCTCGCCTCCGCGACGCTGAATCCCAGATCCGCCGCCCGGACCTCGACGAGCTGGCGGCGGGCGCGCAGCCGCGGCAACGGCAGCGGCGGGTCCTCCCGGCTGGCGATCACCAGATGCAGCGCCGGCGGCAGGTGTTCGAGCAGGAGGACGATCGCGGCGTGCACGGCCGGGTTCTGGACGGTGTGGTAGTCGTCGAGGACGAGAACGCCGGGTGCGGGCAACGCGGCCAGGTCGTTGACAAGCTCCGTGACGACGGCGTCGGGCCGCGGCGGCTGCGGCGCGTCCAACCAGGCCGACGCCCGACGCCCGCACCCTGGCGCGATCGTCTGGCAGGCGGCGACGAGGTAGCGCAGCACCTCGTCGATGGCCCGGTCGCGCTCGTCGAGGGTGAGCCACGCGACCGGGCGGGCGAGCTGGGCGACCCAGGCGGCCAGCAGGCTGGTCTTGCCGGCACCGGCCGGGGCCGACAGCAGGGTGCACCGCGCCGAACCCACGCCGGCGTTGAGTCGGTTGACCAACCGGGGCCGGGGGACCAGATCGGCCCGCGGCCGGGGCACGAAGAGCTTGGTGGCCAACAGCAGCAGCCCGCCGCCGCGCTGATCTGCCGTGCCCGCAACCCGTCCGGCCAGCGTCGCGGCCGCCTGGCCCAGCCGCTCGGGAGTCAGCTCCTCGCCCCGGCCCAGGTACACCTTGTGCTGGCGGCCGGCCGCCGTCCGGTACGCGACCCAGTAGCTGCCGCCGCGCTGGCGGCGCTCCTTGCGCGCGGTGTACCCGCCGGCAGGCGAGGTGAACGAGAAGGACCGGGCGGCGTCGTCGGCCAGCCACGCGAACCACGCCGCCGAACCGACGGGGAGCCCGGCCTCCCCGGCGCCCTGAAGCAGCCCGTCTGCCACCGAGGGGATCTGCCTCATCCCGTGCCCGTCCCCGATCTTGCGGCCGTGTACCCAACCTACCCAACGGCCGCTGGCCGGTCGAGCACCCGGTGCTGTGCCCGCGGCCCGGCGCTGTGCCCGCCCTGTGGCGCGGCTGTGCGGCCGTGGCGCCGCCCGGCCTTAAGGTGTGCGCATGGCTGACCTGTACCTCGGCGAAGGCATCGACGCCGCCGCGCACGCGCGCACCGGCACGCGGGTGGCGCTACCCACCGCCGACTTCACGACGCACGGCGTGATCGTGGGCATGACCGGCTCCGGTAAGACCGGTCTCGGCGTCGTGCTCGTCGAGGAGGTCCTCCGATCGGGTGTGCCGTGCCTGCTGGTGGACCCGAAGGGCGACCTCACCAACCTGCTGCTCACGTTCCCGAACCTCGCGCCGGCCGACTTCCGGCCGTGGGTCAACGAATCCGACGCGCAGAAGGCGGGTCAGGGTCTCGACGACTTCGCCGCCGCGCAGGCGAAGGTGTGGAGCGACGGCCTGGCCGGCTGGGGACTGGGCGGTGCCGACATCGGCGCGCTGCGGGCGGGAGCCTCGTTCACCATCTACACGCCGGGATCGACGATGGGCGTGCCGCTGAACCTCGTCGGCTCGCTGCCGGCGCCGTCGAACACCGCCGACGCCGAGATCGTGCACGACGAGATCGAGGGCTTCGTCACCGGCCTGCTCTCCCTCGTCGGCATCGACGCCGACCCGCTGTCCTCGCGCGAACACATCCTGCTGGCGAATCTCATCGACACCGCGTGGCAGCAGGGCAAGAGCCTCGACCTTCCCACGCTCGTCGGCAGCGTGCTGAACCCGCCGATCCGCCGCCTCGGCGTGTTCGACCTCGACACGTTCTATCCGGCCAAGGACCGCATGGACCTGGCGACGAAGTTGAACGGCCTGCTCGCGTCGTCGTCGTTCGCGGCGTGGTCGCAGGGCGTGCCCGTCGACATGGACGCGATCCTGCGGCCCGCCGGCTTGCCCGCGGCCGCCATCGTCACGCTGGCCCACCTGTCCGACCAGGAGCGCCAGTTCGCGCTGAGCCTGATCCTGTCGAAGCTCGTGACCTGGATGCGGCGCCAGTCGGGAACCACCGACCTGCGGGCCCTGCTGTACATGGACGAGGTCGCGGGCTACCTGCCGCCGACCGCGATGCCGCCCACCAAGAAGCCGATCATGCTGCTCATGAAGCAGGCGCGCGCGTTCGGCGTGGGCGTGGTGCTGTCGACGCAGAACCCGGTCGACATCGACTACAAGGCAATCACCAACGCGGGCACGTGGATGGTCGGCCGGCTGCAGACCGAGCGAGACAAGGCCCGCCTTCTCGACGGCATGAGCGCGGCGTCCGGCAGCGTCGACGTGGCGGCGGTGAGCGACACGATTTCCGGGCTGGGCAAGCGCGAGTTCGTGCTGCGCCGCGCCGGCAAGGACAAGCCCGAGGTGTTCACCAGCCGGTGGGCGATGAGCTACCTGCGCGGCCCGCTCGACCGTCAGCAGATCCATTCGCTGATGGCGGGTGATGCCGCTGCGTCCGCGGCGCCTGGGCCGGCGGCGGCCGCGTCCGCGGGGGCAGCGCCGGCCTCCGCGCCCGCGCCGGCCGCGCCGGCCACGCCCGCGCTCGGCGCCGACGAGACGGCCGTCGCGCCCGACGTCGCGTCGGGGACGCCGGTGCGGTGGGCCGATCCGGCGTCGCCGTGGTTGACGACCGTCGGTGCCGCGAGCGCCGGCAACCGTTACGAGGCGGCCGCCGTGGCCCGCGTGCGCATGCGGTTCGACGACACCAAGGCCGACCTGGCGATCGACCAGGAGTGGGAGGCGGTGCTGTTCCCGCTCGCCGCCCAGCCCGACGCGTCCGGCGCGGTCGCCGTCGACTACGACGACCGCGACCTGCGCGCGGCCGCCCCCGACGGCGCGGTGTACGTGCTGCCGACGGCGCCCGTCAAGGACACCCGCTTCTGGACCGACCTGAAGCGCAGCCTTGTCGACCACCTGGTGCGCAACCAGACGGTGGAGGCCTACGCCAACCGCGACCTGAAGCTCTACTCGCGTCCCGGGGAGAGCCGGGACGACTTCGCGAAGCGGTGCTCCGAGGCGGCCGATGCGAAGGCCGACGAGCAGGCGGCGACGCTGCGGGACAAGTACGAGGCCAAGGCGCGCACGCTGCAGACCCAGCTGCACGCCGCCGAGGACCGGGCCGAACTGCTGCGCGACCAGCAGCGTTCGAGCCGCGTCTCCGAGGTGGCGCACGTGGCCGGCGGCATCCTCGGCAGCTTCCTCGGTGGCCGGTCGCGGGCCAGCACCCTGTCGAAGATGGCGGGCTCCTTGGGCGGGATCGCCAGCCGTCGCGGTCGGTCGAGCGCGGCCGGCGACCGCGTCCACGCGGCCGAGAACAAGGTCGGGCAGCTCCAGCAGACCATCGCCGACGTCGAAGCCGAGCTTGCCCAGGAGCTCACCGAGATCCAGTCGGCGTGGGACGCCAAGGCGGCCGCCGTGCAGACGGTGAATGTCACGCTCGAAAAGACCGACGTCAGCGTGGCTCAACTGGCGCTCGCCTGGCTACCCGTGGGCTGAACTGGCGGCGATCGTCGAATCTGGACACCGTGGCGCATGACGACTCGATGAGCTCCACATGACGCAACGCGTCGGGGCTGGGCAGTGGGGCGAGGCGGCGCAGCAGGATCCCCTCGCCGCTGAGGAAACCGATGTCCACACCGGCTTCCGACCCGCAATGCCGCGAGTCACAGTCGCGACGGCGGGTACCACGTCGGCCGGCGCGGCGAACGCCTACGAGGCGTGGTAGCTCATTTGGTGGCGCGGTTTGTCAGGTGTTGGTTGACAGGCCGCACCTACCCGGACGGGCGACTGGTATGCGAACGGCCCGGCGGGTCTCCCACCGGGCCGTTCACTGTCGTCTGCGCTAGCTCACGGACTGCCTGGTCTGCTCCACAGTGGAGCGTCCAGACTCCTTTGCCTGCTGCCTGGTGTTGTCGGCCGCGTCGCGCGCGGTCTCCTTGACCGACTGGGCTGCGTCACGCGCCTGGTCGCCGAGATCGCTGGCCATGTCGCGGGCCGTCTCCTTGGCCTTGTCGACGAGGTCACCGCTGCGGTCGGCCACCATGGCACCGGCGCGCTTCTCCGCGTCGGTCTCGGGCAGCAGCGACGCGGCGAGCAGGCCGATCCCGAAGGCGATCACGCCAGCGGCCAGTGGGTTGCCGCGGGCCTGCCGCGCCACCGCCTCCGGCGCCTCGCGGACGGCTCCGGCCGCACTGTGCGCCGTCTCCTGCACCTTGTCACCAGCGGTAGACGCCGCATTCTGCACGGTGTTCTGCGCGCTGTCGCGGGCGCCCATCACCCGGTCGCCGACCGATCGCGCCCGGTCCTTGACGCCTTCCCAGCGTCGCTGCGCCACCCGCTTGGGTGAGGTGTGGTCGGCGAGCCGGTCGACGTCGTGAGCCATCCGCTCCCGCGTCTGCTCGATCTCGCTTCTCAGCTCCTCTGGTCGCGAACCCATTGCGCGTCCTCCCTCAGTGTCTCGACCGTCTGCCGCGGCACCGGGTCGACGTCCTTCATTCGGTTACGGCCGACGGCGTAGAGCACGCCGCCGATGATCGCCCATATGACGGCGACGATGAGCGCGGCCCAGCCCAGTGGCATGACCGCGCCGAGTGCGAAGACCAGCGCCAGACTCAGCAGCACGACGACCATGTAGCCGGCGAACCCGGCACCGGCGAGCATGCCCCCCGCCTTACCGGCCTTGACGGCCTCGGCCTTCAGCTCCTCCTTGGCGAGCGCCACCTCCTGCCGGAACAGGGTCGACACGTCACCGGCCACCTGGCTGAGCAGGTTGCCGATCGACTCGTCCTGCGGCGGCGACCCGGCGGGGGCGTACTCGGGGTCGTACCCGGTGGTCATCGCGGCTCGCCTCCACGCGGCTCGGTCGCGCCGTACGGGTCGTTGTAGCTTTCCGGCACATACCGCGTGGGCGGAACGGGTTCCGCGATCGGCTCCGCGAAAGGATCCGCGATCGGCTCGGTCATCGGCATCCCGGGCTCGGCCGGGGCCATCGGCGCGGCGCTCGACGGGACCGGTGCGACACCGGTCGCGGTGGCCGGTGGCTCCGTCCACTGTGGAGTGGTAGCCGGCGTCGCACCCATGGTCGTAGCCTGCGGCGTGGTCGGAGTCGCGGCGACGGGTTGGTAGTGCTGGGAGCTGGCACCGGCGTCCTCGGACTGGGCCTTCCAGATGTTCTTGCCCAGGCGTCCGGCGAGGAACCCCGCCGCGACAGCCGTGGCGATGAACGCCATCGGGCGACGCCTGGCGAAGTCGGTGACCTCCGAGAGCAGCCCCTCCGGACCCCGGTCGGCGAGGTAGTCCGCCACCCGCCGGCCGCGCTGGCCCAGGTCGCTGACGAGCGCCTTGCCGGGGGAGTCCCCGTCGCGGCCCATCTCCTCGAACTCGTCGGCCAGCCCGCGCAGCCGCTCGACCATCTTGCCGTGCGATCCGCGGACCCGGTCCGTCGCCTGGTCGCGCGCCTGCGAGGCGAGCCGCCGGACCTGGCCGCGGGCCTCACCCACGACGTTGGCGGCCTCCTGCTTCGCGGTCGCCGCGACGGTGCGCGCCTCGTCCTTGGCGGTCTCCTTGGCGGTGTCCGCGGCGATCGCGGCCTTCGAGCCGCCGTCGCCCGCCTCGTGCGCGCCGCCGCCGGCTGGCGCTCTCGTTCGGGAATACATGTCCTGGTCGTGCATCGGGATGCTCCTTAACTTCGGGCGTGCGTCCAGCCGACGGGTGTACCCCGCTACGGCGGCGCCATGCGTGAGTGTCGCCTTCTCCGGCTGAATCAATTGCGTCGATTTCACGGGACTATCGGCCGGGCCGATGGGTAGCTCCCCCCGGTTCACAGGTGACCGATTCCCGCGGGGCGGTTGAAGGGTGTTTGCCGACGGCCCTGTCGGGAAGCGGCGTCCCATGGACGAGTACGGCTATCCGGATCACAGACCCGATCGGTACCGGATCAATCCGGTGCGCCTGTACGTCAGGGGCGTCGCGACGGCGGCGGTGACGATCGGGGTCGCCGCAATCACCATCGCGTCGAGCCTGATGACGGCGGTCCGGCCGCCGCGCGGGGCCATCGACCGGACCTCGGACTCGCCTTCGGAGAACGCCTGTTACGAGCGCTGACGCGCCGTCCCGCGGATTCGACTACCACCCCGGCCTGGACGGGGTGCGTGCCTGCGCGGTCGCCGCCGGGCGCCCGCTGGTTCGTGCCGGCCGAGGAGCTTGCCGCGGTTCGGGCCGACGCCCTCGCCACGATCGGGTACGTGGCCAACTGGCGCATGATCTATCGCGGCAGCGGCTATTTCGAGACGACGGCCGGTGCGTCGCCGCTGCGGCATGCGTGGTAGCTCGGGATCGAGGAGCAGTTCGACCTGCTGTGGCCGCTCGCCGTGGTGGCGTTGCGGTCCCGGTTGGCCGTCGGGCTGGCTTGCGGCCTCGGTGTGCTCCGATCGATCAGGTCGGCGCGGTCGCCGAACCGACGCCGGCGGCATCGGATGTCGCGCCGCCGGAGCGCGGTGGCGCGACACCGACGCAGGGGCTGGCGCTGTTGACCCGCCCGGGCCGGGCTCCCGGTGGGCCGCGGGTGGTCGTGCTGGGCGACTCGGTCGCCTGGAGCCTCGCGTCGTACGTGCCGCCCGAGCCGCGGATGTGGTTGATCAACGGTGCGATTCAGGGCTGCGGCATCGCGCGGCTGCCGGACATCCGCTATCTCGGGCACGCCGCACACGAACTACCCGGGTTGCACGCGCTGGGACAGCCGATGGCGCGACACCGTCGCGCGATTCGACCCCGATGTCGTCGTGATCATGCTCGACCGGTGGGAGCGCTGCTCACCCTCGCCGGGGCAGGCTGAGACAGGGTTGTTCCGGTCGGGCCGGGGTAGGACGGTGGAAAACGACCTGGAGGTGTCTGATGTCTATCCCGTCCCAGCAGCCGGCACCCTTCGTTCCCGGGATCGTGGACGCCACGGTCGGCAACGAGCACGACCGGTCCGACGAGTCCGAGAACAGCGAGCGGGAACTGGTCGGCGAGGCCGACGCGGAAGCCGACGCGGCACGTTCCGGCGCCGACGTCGACATCGACCGCCCGGAGCACGACTCCGACGGCGTCCCCGTCGGTCGCGACGACCTGCGCGCCGACGTCGAGCGGTCCGGCGGCGACCCGGATACGGTCTGACGATTCGACGGCCGCACAAAGCGAGCCGGGACCGGGCTGCAACCCGTCCGCCGGCCCGCTTGTGTGGCGTCGCGGGTCAGGGCGACGTGTCGCCCTGACCGGTGCGCTGCTGGGCGGCGTCGACACCCTTGTCGATCTGCTCGTCGTACTTGCCGCCCGTCCGCTTGTCGGCCTCGTCGCCGGCGCGCTGGATGCCCTTGTCGACCTGCTCGTCGTGTTGGTCGGCGAAGTCCTTGGCACGGTCCATGAAGTCGCTCACTGGTCGGTTCCTTTCCGGTGGTGTCGCCCTGTGGCGTCGGGACCGAGATACCCCGTGCGGAGGCGGATACTCCTGAAGCGCGGGTTTGCGACTACCCGCCGGCGAGCGACGACGGTCGACGCTCACGGAGTCGTGGAGGTTCTGCATCGCCAGCAGCGATGAACGGACCTCCTGGAGCAGTTCGGTGGTGCTGAGTGGCCGCCCCCAGACGCTCCGGACGGCGTCGTCGTACCCGATCGTCTCGATGCCGCAGCCATAGCGGCCGCCGAGCAGGCGGACGGCGTCGCAGTGCTGGTGGCGCACGTAGGGATCGTTGGTGACCACGAGTACCCGCTCGGCCGCCGCCGGGGTGTGCACGTGCGTTGCCCAACCGAGCAGCGTGTCGGCGGTGTTCGCCCGCAGCGGCGGCCGGCTCGACGGCGCGGCCAGCACATGGATCTCCGCAATGGCCGGACCGGGCTCGGGCCAGCGGCGGTGCCACCAGCCGTCGCCGCCGTCGACCTGCGCCGGCTCGGCGAGGCCGAACGACCGGCGCAGGCCGACAGTCATCATGTCGGCCTCGGTGTCGAACGGATCCAGACCGAGGCGCCGGCCCTCGCGGTGTTCCCGTTCGTCGCGCCAGCGCAGGCTGCCCAGCCCGGTGAGGCTCCGCACGGCCAGGCCGGCGGCGAGCAACCGACCCGCGTACTCGGCCCGGCCCATGGTGACCCGGATGCCGCCGCCGAGCACCACGACGTGGTCATAACGGTCGTGCGCGGGACGCTCCCGTCCACCCAGACCGAGCGCACGGATCAGGGTGCGTAGCCGCGCGTCCAGGTCCGCTCCGTAGTCGACGTGCGTGGTGTCGAACCGTTCCCTGATCCCCGCCCGGAAGTCCCACACGGTCGAGAACTCCGCGGCCCACGCCAGCGCCGGTCCGACCGGACCGGCCGGCATGTCGCCGCCGAAGTATCCGACCAGTTCGACAAGCGCCGGCGAGCGCACCCAGGCGCCGATCGTGGCCGTCACCGCCGTCGGATCCGGGCCGCCGGGCTCGCACGGCGGCAGCCCCAACGGTTCCGTCACCACGCTCCCGATTCCTCGACGCCCGGAGTCCGCAGACTACAAGGAGGTTCCTCCGCGCCGTGGTTGGGTATCCGAGGTGCGCACCGTCACCGATGGAAGGAGATGCCATGGGCACCGGAGATAAGATCGACAACAAGGCTGAAGACGTTGCCGGCAAGGTCAAGGAAGGTGTCGGCAAGGCCACCGACGACGAGCGGCTCGAGTCCGAAGGCAAGACCGACCAGGCCTCCGCGAGCGTGAAGCAGGCCGGCGAGAAGATCAAGGACGTCTTCCGCGACTGAGCGATGATGACGCGGGTCCGGCCCTTCCCAGGGCCGGACCCGCTCCATGCTCCGTCCTCGACCGGGCGCGCTGTGGATCGTGGACTCCTTTGGCGCCCACGGGCGCCAAAGGAGTCCACGATCACAAATTCGTGGCAGTTCTCCAAGATCGCCGGGATGGCCTGACTCAAATCGCGGCGAGCAGTCCGGCGAGCGGGTGCGGCAGCGCGTCGCGGTGTGCCGCCGCCTCGACGAGCAGCCGCACGTAGCGCAGCTTGCGGCGCGAGCCGCTGCACAGGAACCGCCGCATCTGCGCGGCGGGCGGGCGGCCGCGCCAGGCCGGCTGGTTCTGGAACGACAGGAGCGCAGCGAGGTCGCCGTGCGCGTCGAGGAGTTCCTCGACCCCTGGCAGGCCCACGGCGCGGATCAGTTCGTCCTCCAGATCCCGGACGCAGACGAAGAAGCCGAGAAGCTCCATGTCGGCCCGGTTCCGGGGTGCGCCCACCCGGGCCGCGACCAGTCCGCGCCGGAACACCTCTTCCTCGTGCACGTCGCACAGGCCGGCCAGCCGCACGCCGTCGCGGAGTTTCGTCAGGAAGCGGCCGATCGCATGCGCCCCGCCGATCGGCGCGATCACCACCCGCTCCGCCACGAGATCCCGGCCGCGGTTCGCGGCGGCCGTCTCCAGCGCGAGCTGGTCGCTGATCCCCTCGACGAGCACGACGGCCGCGGCGGTGCCGACCTTTGCCAGGGCGTCCGCCGTCGCCCGCAGCGCGGCCTCGGGACCCCCCATGTACGCACGGGCCATGGCCGCATCCTCGGTGACGCGCGCGGCGGCCGACAAGCGAATAACCCGGTGCGGATGTCGATCGGCACGACGAGATCGTCGACACCTTCCGCGGCGCCTGGCGACTGGCAGGATGGCCGTCGTGTCAAGCCTCTCGCCGTCGCTCGGTCGGCCGTTCTGGACGTTCTGGAGCGCGGCGGCGCTCGCCAACGTCGGCGACGGCATCCGGCTCGCCGCGTTTCCCCTGCTCGCCGCGTCGCTGACCGCCGATCCGGTCGGCGTGGCCGCCGTGACGGCGGGTCAGGCGCTGCCGTGGCTGGTCACCGGCCTGCTCGCCGGTTCCCTGGCCGACCGTCGCGGTGCCCGGACACTGCTGGTGTGGGCCGACACCGCGCGGGTGATCGTCCTGGCCGCCCTCGTGGTGGCGGTGGCGACCGGCCTGGCGTCGGTCACGCTGGTGGTGGCGGCGAGCTTCCTGCTCGGCGTCGGCGAGACGGTGCGCGACACCGCCGCGCAGACCGCGCTGCCCCGCCTGGTGCCGCAGCGGCTGCTGGAGCGCGCCAACGGACGGCTCGTGGCCGGCGAGATCGTCGGCAACGAGTTCGTCGGGCCGCCGGTGGGGGCCGCGCTGTTCGTGGTCGGCGCCGCGCTCCCGTTCGCCGCGAACGGCGCGTCGCTGGCCCTGGCCGTGATGCTGGTGTTGACCTTGCCGTTGAGCGCCGTCGCCCACCGGGCGGCGGAGTCGGTGGCGGAGTCGGTCCCGGTGGTGGGCCGCGGTGTCGCGGCCGGGCTGCGGTGGCTGGCGGGCCACCGCACGTTGCGGACGCTCACCGCGGTCAGCGCCGCGGTCGCCGCGGCCGACAGCGCCTGGTTCGCGATCCTGGTGCTGTACGCGGAGAAGCGGCTCGGCACCGGAGCGCTCGGGTTCGGGATCCTGCTCGCCGTCGGTGCCGTCGGGGGCCTGCTCGGCTCGTTCGTCGCCGACCGGCTCGTCGCCGGTGAGCGGCACCGCGCGGTCATCACCTGGTCGCTGGCCATCACCGCGGGCATCCCGGTACTGCTCGCCGTGACGTCCCGGTGGTGGGCGGCGGTCCTCGTCATCGTCGTCACGAGCGGCTCCTTCGCGGTGCTGAACGTGACGGCGACGTCGCTGCGCCAGCGCACGGTGCCACCCGACCTGCTCGGCCGGGTGGTGGCGGCGAGCCGCACCGCGACGCTCGGTGCCGCGGCACTCGGCGCGCTGCTCGGCGGGGCGCTCGCGACGGCCGTCGGGGTCGAGGCGCCGTTCGCGCTCAGCGGCCTGATCGGCGTCGCCGCGACGCTGGCGTGGTGGACCGGGGCCGGAGACGGTACCGGCGCCGGGGACGGTACCGGCGGTGCGCGGGTCGAGGAGCCCTAGGCGTTAGGCGCGCCGCGTCAGGGGGTAGCTGCCGGTGATGCCGCTGCGTCGTCCCCTGTCCGCGTCGGTCGTCGTCGTGACCGGCGCGTCGAGCGGGATCGGCGCGGCGACCGCGGTCGCGCTGGCGGAGCGGGGCGCCTCGGTGGTGCTTGCCGCCCGCCGCCTCGACGCGCTGCGCCGGGTGGCGGCCCGCTGTTGGGCGAGCGGGGGAGCCGCGCTTCCGGTGGTCACCGACGTGACCGATCCGGCGGCTGTGGCCGGGTTGGCGGTTGCCGCCACCGCCCGGTTCGGCCGCTTGGACGCGTGGGTCAACAACGCGGGTGTCGGCCTGTACGCACCGCTGGCCGACGCGGCGGTCGACGACGTGCGACGCGTGATCGACGTCAACCTGATCGGGTACCTGAACGGCATCCAGGCGGCGCTGCCCTCGCTGACCGCTGCGGGCGGCGGGGTGATCGTGAACGTGGCCTCGGTGCTCAGCGAGGTCACCGTCGCGTACCTGGGCGCCTACACCGTCAGCAAGCACGCGGTGCGCGGCCTGTCCGACACGCTGCGCCAGGAACTCCCCGACGATTCGGTGTCGGTGTGCACGGTCCTTCCGGGCTCGATCGACACGCCGTTCTACCGCAACGCGGGCAACCGGGTGGGGCGCCGGCCGCGGCCGCTGCCGCCCGTCTACCCGCCGGAACGGGTGGCCGGGGCGATCGTGCGGGTGCTGCTTCGGCCCCGCCGCGAGATCTACGTCGGGCGGTTGAGCCGCACCTCGGCGGCCGCCTGGCGGATGCGACCGGCGCTCGCGGAGAGCGTGCTCGGTTGGTACAGCCGGCGCGTGTCGCTGACCCCGGAGCCGCTGGCGTCGACGCCGGGGAACCTGTTTACCCCGGGCGACCATCCGGCCGAGGTGGGCGGCGGGTTCCGGAACGGTCGTGCGGGCACGGTCGGCGCCGGCCTGGCGGCCGGCGCGACCCTCGGCCTGGCGGTGGCCCTGGTGCGGCGAGCGGTCAGGGCCAACGGGACCGCACGACGCGCAACCTCGTGAGCTCCGGATCCGCCGCGGGTCGGCGGCGGCGCCGGGCCGCGTCGAACCGCCGTGATCCGCGAACTGGAATGATTCCGGTTTCGCCGGTTTCGCCGTCGAGGCCGGGGGTAGGGCGGTCGGGCCGGTAAACGCCATCTGGGAGGACGACCACATGAGTCCCGACAAGCCCGTGCGCAAGGTCAAAGAGGCGGTGGAGAACGTCGTGGAGAAGGTGGCCGAGGCGCTGACTCCCGAGGTGCCCGGGGTTCCGGGCAGCGGCACTCCCACCGTCGCCGAGCCGACCGCGCCGCAGGACCCGTTGCCGCCGAAGCCGGAGCAGGGCACACCGGAGACCCGCACGCCCACCGGTGCCAAGACCGGTGTTCCGCCGACCGCCCACGCCCAGCAGGGCGCGTACCTGACGACCGCGCAGGGCGCGCGGCTGCGCGACACCGACCACTCGCTGAAGGCGGGGCCGCGGGGGCCCATCCTGCTCCAGGACCACCATTTCCGCGAGAAGATCACCCACTTCGATCACGAGCGGATCCCGGAGCGGGTGGTGCACGCGCGCGGTGCCGGGGCACACGGGACGTTCACGTCCTACGGCACCGCCGAAGGGCTCACCCGGGCGGGGTTCCTCCGCAAGGGCAAGGAAACCGACGTCTTCGTGCGGTTCTCGACGGTGCTCGGCTCGCGCGGTTCGGCCGACACCGTGCGCGACACCCGCGGCTTCGCGACGAAGTTCTACACCGACGAGGGGACCTTCGACCTCGTCGGCAACAACATGCCCGTCTTCTTCATCCAGGACGCCATCAAGTTCCCGGACATCATCCACGCCGCCAAATGGCACCCGGACCGCGAGATCCCGCAGGCGCAGAGCGCGCACGACACGTTCTGGGACTTCGTCTCCCTGCACACCGAGGCGCAGCACCACACGATGTGGAACATGTCCGACCGCGGGATCCCGCGCTCGTACCGGACGATGGAGGGCTTCGGCGTACACACCTTCCGGCTGGTCAACGACGCCGGCGAGACGGTGCTCGTCAAGTTCCACTGGAAGCCCAAGCTGGGCGTGCACTCGCTGGCCTGGGAAGAGGCGCAGATCACCAGCGGCGTCGACCCGGACTTCCACCGCCGCGACCTCTACGACGCGATCGAGGCCGGCGCCTACCCGGAGTGGGAACTGGGCCTGCAGGTCTTCCCCGACACCCCGGAGGAGACCTTCGCCGGCATCGACCTGCTCGACCCGACGAAGATCGTGCCGGAGGAACTGGCGCCGGTGCAGCGGGTCGGCCGGATGGTGCTCAACCGCACGCCGACCAACTTCTTCGCCGAGAGCGAGCAGGTCGCCTTCCACCTCGGCCATCTGCCCCCGGGGATCGACGTGACAAACGACCCGCTGCTCCAGGGCCGGCTGTTCTCCTACCTCGACACGCAGTTGACCCGGCTTGCCGGGCCGAACTTCGGCCAGATCCCGATCAACCGGCCGCACGCGGCCGTCAACGACATGAACCGCGACGGCTTCCACCAGCACGCGGTGCACGGCGGTGTCGCCCCGTACCGGCCGAACTCGCTCGACGCCGGCAACCCGTTCCGCGCCGGCGACGAGCAGAACGCCTTCGTCGACGTGCCGGTCACCGTGGCGCAGGCGCCCAAGATCCGGGCCAACCCCGCCTCGTTCGACGACCATTTCAGCCAGGCCCGCCTGTTCTGGCTGAGCATGTCGCCGGTGGAGAAGGAGCACATCATCCGCGCGTACACCTTCGAACTCGGCAAGTGCTACCAGCAGGCGATCAAGGAGCGCCAGGTCCAGTGCCTGGCCAACATCGACCCGGTCCTCTGTGCGGAGGTGGCCACCGGCCTGGGGCTTGCGGTGCCGGAACCGACGCTGCCGCTGGCCGACGTCACGCCGAGCCCGGCGCTGTCGCAGGTCGGCAAGGAATGGCCGGCCGACGGTCGCCTGATCGGGATCGTCGTCGACGACGACACGGACCTCGACGGGGTCGGTGCCGTGCGGCGGGAGGTGTTCGCCGCCGGCATGGTGCCGCTGCTGATCGGGCCGCACGGCGGCATGGTCGGCGAGCACGCGGTTCAGCGCACGTTCGCCACCGCGCGCTCCGTCGAGTTCGACGCGCTGCTGCTCGCCGCGGCGCCGGTGCCGGCCCCCGACGCGCTGCCCGCCCGCGACGCCAAGGCCGGGTTCAACGGGTCGGCGGTGGATCCCCGCGTCATGCTTCTCGTCGACGAGTGCTGGCGGCACGCCAAGGCGATCGGCGCGTGGGGTCCGGGCACTGCGGTGCTCGACAGCGCGGGCGTGACGGACACGCCCGGGGTTGTGAGCAACGGGTCCGGGACGGAGACCCTTGCGGCCGTCACCGCCCTGTTGGCCGAACACCGCGCGTGGGCGCGGTTCCCGGCCTCCGTGACCTAGCCGGCACTGCGCGCCTTCCCGGGCAGCGCACCGTGCTTCGAGTTGATCACCTGAGTGGGCACGTATCACTATCAAATTCGCTTGTTGATACTGGTAGGCGCCCACTCAGGTGATCGACTTCGGGCCGGACGCCAGCGCACGAGGCGCGGCGGGTCACCGGCTCTTCTCGTCACCCGCGTCCCCGCCCGGCGCGGTCACCAGCGGGACGCCCTCGCGGTACGTCGGCACCGCCGGCGCCCAGCCCAGTTCGCGGCGGGCCTTGGCGTTGGAGACCCGCATCGACGTGGTCATGAGGGTGTGGACGTACGGGATCGCGCGCAGCATCCAGACGGGTATCCGGCGTGGACGGCGCGCGCCGAGTCCGGTGGCGAGCGCGTCGATGTAGTCGGCCCAGCGCACCGGCCCGTCGTCGACGATGTTGTACGCCTGCCCCGGGCGGCCCTTCTCCAGCGCGGCCACGGTAGCGGCGGCGGCGTCCTCGAGGTGGATGAGCGCCATGAACCCGCCGCCGGACGATGGCACCGGCAGCCGGCGCCTGCGGACCAGCCCGTTGATCATCCGGGTGAAGCTGTCCTGGCCGTAGAACAGGCCGTAGCGCAGCGCGACTCCCTCGATCTCGTCGGCGGTGAACACCTGCTCCTCCGTCGAGCGCATCGCCGCGATCGCCGGCGCGAGCGGACCACTCACGGGTTCGCCGAACGGGTCGTCCTCGGTGAGCACGTGCGCGCCGTGGTCGCGGTAGCCGTAGCCGAACACGATCGACTGGGTGAGGAACCGGTGCGCGCCGACGGCGTGGGCGGCCGCGAGGAGGTGTGCGGTCCCGGTGGTCCGTAGCTCGTTGGTGCCCCGCATCGCGTCGCGCATCTTGGTGGTGCCGAGCGCGGTCAACTCGTGGATGACCGCGTCGGCCCGTTCGCCCCGTACGGCGTCGAGCAGGTTCTGGCGGTCCAGCACGTCGGCCACCACCGCCCGCGCGCCCGTGCTGCGCAGCCGCTCGGCGTTGGCCCGGCTGCGGGAGATGCCGACGACCTCGTGGCCGGCGGCGAGGAGCTGACGGGTGAGCGGCGTGCCGACGGCGCCCGAGGCGCCAGCGAGCAGGATTCTCATGGTTTCGGTCCCTTCCCGCGGATCTCTCCCTGTCGGACGGGGCACCGCCCGGGCCTGTGACGCCGCCGCGATGTGGCGGGCCGCACACCCGTCAGATCGGATCCCAGGCGACCGACTCGTAGACCTCGCAGATCGCCGTCGTCAGCCGGGCCCGGTCAGCAGCGCGTCGTCGAAGCCGTTCCGCGCTGCTGCAACTGCTCGACGGTCGCGGTCTCCCCGTCGACCTCGACCCGGATCGGACCGTTACCCACGCTCCCACCGTAACCACCGACCGGGTCGTTACCGCACCCGTTCCCAACCGCGACGGGCGCCCGGTTGCGGATCCCGGCTGCGGTAGACGATGTAGGGCCGGGTGAGGTAGCCCAGCGGGGCCGAGAACACGTGCACGAGACGGCTGAACGGCCAGAACGCGAACAGGGCCCAGGCCGCCAGGACGTGCAGCTGGAATCCGATCGGCGCGGCGAGGATCAGGTCGGTGTCCGGCTGGAAGGTGAAGATCGACCGGAACCACGGCGAGACGGTCTCGCGGTAGTTGTGCGGGTGGCCGGTGAGGTTGCCCAGCACGGTGGTGCCGAGGCCGAGCACGATGGTGCCGATCAGCAGCACGTACATGGCCTTGTCGTTGCGGGTGGTGGCCGAGAACACCGGCCCGACGGTGCGCCGGCGGTAGATGAGGATGGCGGCGCCGGCGAGCGTGCAGAACCCGGCGACCGTGCCCAGGGCCACGGCGACGGCGTGGTACGCGGTCTCGCTGATCCCCACGGCGTCGGTCCACGACTCCGGTATGAGCAGCCCGCCGACGTGTCCGAGCGCCACGAGCAGGATGCCGAAGTGGAACAGCGGACTGCCGACGCGCAGCAGGCGGCGCTCGTACAGCTGCGACGAGCGGGTGGTCCAGCCGAACTTGTCATAGCGGTAGCGCCAGATGTGCCCGAGCAGGAACACGGTGATCGCCACGTACGGAACGACTATCCACAGGATCACATTCATCGAGGTGCTCCCATGTACTCGGGCGGGGCGAACGGTGCGAGCCCGACCTGCTCGGCCGGCGGCCCCTGGGCGGCGAGCCGGGCGACGGCCTGCCGCTGGTCGCCGGCGAGCGGGGGCAGCGTGGCCGAGACGGAGTCCAGCACGTCGGCCCAGGGGGAGTGGCAGTCGTGCAGGGCCAGGCGGAGGATCTCCAGCCCGGCCCGGTGCTCGGCGAGCAGCGCCGCGCCGTCGCTCGGGTTCGTGGCGGCGTATTCGAGCACGACCGCGAGATGGTCGGGCAGTTCCTCGTCGGTGAGGCGCAGCCCGGCCGCGGCGTAGGTCTGCTTCAGGGCGAGCAGGGCCATCCCGCGCTTGCGGGTGTCGCCGTGGCCGTAGTAGGTCAGGTACAGGCAGCAGCGCTTGCGATGGTCGAAGGTGGCCACGTAGTCGGCTGCCAGTTCGGTGAGCGGCGCGCGTTCGAGGTGGTCGAGGAATCGCCGCAGCGGGTCGCCGACGCAGCCGTCGACCGTCGCGCAGACCCGGCGGAGCAGGCCCACGCGGCCGAGCAGTTCCTCGTCGGGGTAGCCCAGCAGCAGCGACTGCGCCTGCCAGGCGGCGGCCGTCATGACTCCTCATCCCGCGGCGGGAAAAGCCCGTCGGGGCGGCCCTTGCCGTCCCAGTTGAGCAGGTTCACCCGGCGCTGCTTGTCGGCGGGATCCACGACGGTGTCGGTGGTCTGGCGCTCGCGCAGCATGTGGAAGTTCTCCACCGCGATGGGGGACGGCCCGCCCGAGGACTCACCGAACGGACCGGAACCGCCCATCCCCGGGCCGCCCTCGTAGTCCAGCGAACACTCCGTGGCCAGTTCCTCGAGGCCGTGCGCCTGTTCGGCGTGCGCCGGCGGGATCACGTACCGCTCGTCGTACTTGGCCAGCGCGAGCAACCGGTACATGTCGCGGATCTGGTCGCCGGACATGCCGACGGTGGCGGCGATCGACTCGTCGGCGTCGCGTCCCATGTTCAGGTCGCGCATGTACGAGCGCATCGCGGCGAGGCGGCGAAGCACGGCGTCGACGGGGGCGGGGTCGCCGGCGGTGAACAACTGGGCGAGATAGTCGACGGGGATGCGCAGGGCGTCGATGGCGGCGAACAGGTTTCCGCGGTCCTCGGCGTCGTAGCCGGTGTCGCGCACGATGTCGACGACCGGCGACAACGGTGGGATGTACCAGACCATCGGCATGGTGCGGTACTCCGGATGCAATGGCAACGCGACGCGGTACGTGTTGATGAGCGCGTACACCGGCGACCGCTGTGCGGCGTCGACCCAGTCGCGGGGGATGCCGGCCCGCTCGGCGGCCGCGATCACCGCCGGATCGTGCGGATCCAGGAACACCCGCCGCTGCGCCTCGTACAGGGCGGTTTCGTCCTTTGTGGACGCTGCCGCCAGGACGGCGTCGGCGTCGTAGAGCATCAGCCCGATGTAGCGCAACCGCCCGACGCACGTCTCCGAGCAGACGGTGGGGATGCCGACCTCGACGCGCGGGAAGCAGAACGTGCACTTCTCCGCCTTGCCGGTGCGGTGGTTGAAGTACACCTTCTTGTAGGGGCAACCCGACACGCACATCCGCCAGCCGCGGCAGCGGTCCTGGTCGACGAGCACGATGCCGTCCTCTTCGCGCTTGTAGATCGCGCCGGACGGGCACGACGCGGCGCAGGACGGGTTGAGGCAGTGCTCGCAGATGCGCGGCAGGTAGAACATGAACGTCTGCTCGAACTCGAACTTCACCTTGTCGGCGATGTTTTTCAGCAGTACGTCCTTGTCGCCGTGGTCGGGCGACCCGCCGAGGTCGTCGTCCCAGTTCGCCGACCAGGAGATCTTCATGTTCTCGCCGGAGATGAGCGACTTCGGCCGGGCAACCGGCGTGTGCTCCTGCAGCGGCGCGTTGGTCAGCGTCTCGTAGTCGTACGTCCAGGGCTCGTAGTAGTCGGAGATCGCCGGCAGCTTGGGGTTGGAGAAGATGGTCAGCAGCTTGCGGAACCGGCCGCCGCCCTTGAGCGCCAGCCGCCCGCGGCGGTTGAGCGTCCAGCCGCCGCGCCAGGTCTCCTGGTCCTCGTACCGGCGCGGATAGCCCTGGCCGGGCCGGGTCTCCACGTTGTTGAACCAGACGTACTCGACCCCGGTGCGGTTCGTCCACGCCTGCTTGCAGGTGACCGAGCAGGTGTGGCACCCGATGCATTTGTCGAGATTCATCACCATGGCCATTTGAGCCATGACACGCATGTCAGTACTCCACATCCTGCGAACGGCGACGGATCACGGTCACCTCGTCGCGCTGGTTGCCGGTGGGGCCGAGGTAGTTGAACGCGAACGACAGTTGGGCGTAGCCGCCGATCAGGTGCGACGGCTTGATGAGCAGTCTCGTGAGCGAGTTGTGGATGCCGCCGCGCCGGCCGTTCGTTTCGGTGCGCGGCACGTCGATGAGCCGGTCCTGGGCGTGGTGCATGTACACGGTGCCTTCCGGCATCCGGTGCGACACGATCGCCCGGGCGACGACGACGCCGTTGCGGTTGACCGCCTCGATCCAGTCGTTGTCGGCGACGCCGATCTTCGCGGCGTCCTCTTTGGACATCCAGATGGTCTGCCCGCCCCGCGACAGCGAGAGCATGAACAGGTTGTCCTGGTACTCGGAGTGGATCGACCATTTGTTGTGCGGTGTCAGGTACCGCACGGTGATACCCAGTTCGCCCTTGTCGCCGACGTTCGGCTCGCCGAACAGGGCGTGCATGTTCAGCGGCGGCCGGTATACGGGCAGGTGTTCGCCGAGTTCGGCGATCCAGTCGTGGTCGAGGTAGAAGCTCTGCCGCCCGGTCAGCGTGTGCCACGGCTTGAGCCGCTCGACGTTGATCACGAACGGCGAGTACCGCCGGCCGCCCGCCTCCGACCCCGACCACTCGGGTGACGTGATGACCGGCGTCGGCCGGGACTGGGTGTCGGCGAAGGTGATCTGCTTGCCCTCGTGCTCGGCGGCGAGGTCGGCGAGCTTCGTCCCGGTCCGCTTCTCCAGCGTCTGGAAGCCCTGCGTGGCCAGGTGCCCGTTGGTGGTGCCGGACAGGGCGAGGATCGCCTCGCACGCCTGCACGTCGCGGGCGATCGACGGCCGGCCGTCGGCGACCCCGCCGCGCACCGTGCCGTTCTTCTGCCTGAGGTAGTCGATCTCGCGACCGACCTGGAAGGTGACGCCCTTGGTCGTGGCGCCGAGCGTGTCCACCAGGGGGCCGAGGGCGGCCATCTTCTCCGCGACGGCCGCGTAGTCGCGTTCGACCGCGACGAGTTTAGCCATCGTGCGACCGGGAACCGGCTCGCACTCGCCCGCCTTCCAGTCGGCGACCCGGCCGTGCGGGTTGGCGAGTTCGTCGAGGGTGTCGTGCAGCAGCGGCGCGGCGACGACGTCGGTGCGGGTGCCGAGGTGCGTAGCTGCGAGCGCGCTGAACGCCTTCGCGATGGCCATGAACGCGTCCCAGTCGGTGCGGGTCTGCCACGGCGGGGAGATGGCCGGATTGAACGAATGGACGAACGGATGCATGTCGGTGGTGTTCAGGTCGTGCTTCTCGTACCAGGTCGCCGCCGGCAGCACCACGTCGGAGAAGACTGTCGTCGAGGTCATCCGGAAGTCCAGCGACAGCAACAGATCCAGCTTTCCGGTGGGCGCCTCGTCGCGCCACACGACGTCGCGCGGCCGGGCCTCGGGCGGCGCCTCGGTGGCGCGCACCGCGTGGTCGGTGCCGAGCAGGTGCCGCAGGAAGTACTCGTTGCCCTTGGCGGAGGAGCCGAGCAGGTTGGCCCGCCACACCGTCAGGACCCGCGGGAAGTTCTCCGGCGCGTCCGGGTCTTCGCAGGCCGACCGCAGCCGGCCGGCCTTGAGTTCGGCGACGACGTGGTCGGCGACCGGCACGCCGGCGTTCTCCGCCTCGTCGCACAGGTCGAGCGGGTTCCGGTTGAACTGAGGGAAGGACGGCATCCAGCCCATCCGCGCCGACGCGGCGATCAGATCGGCGGTGGACCGTCCCGCGAACGTGCCGCCCGCCTGTCCCGTCGCCAGCGTCGCGGCGGAGAACGGGTCGTAGCGGTACTGGTCGGTGTGCAGGTACCAGTACGCGGTCTGGATCATCTGCCGGCCCGGCCGCGACCAGTCCGCCGCCGTGCCGAGGACGGAGTAGCCGGTGATGGGGCGCACCTTCTCCTGGCCGACGTAGTGCGCCCAGCCGCCGCCGTTGACGCCCTGGCAGCCGGTCAGGGTGGTGAGGGTGAGGAACGAGCGGTAGATGGTGTCGGAGTGGAACCAGTGGTTGGTGCCCGCGCCCATGATGATCATCGACCGGCCGCGCGACTCCTCGGCATTGGCCGCGAACTCCCGCGCGATGCGGGCCGCGGTCGGCCCGGGAACGCCGGTTATCGCCTCCTGCCACGCCGGGGTGTAGGGCTGTTCGGTGTCGTCGTAGCCGGTCGGCCAGTCGCCGGGCAGGCCGGGCCGTCCCACCCCGTACTGGGCGAGCAGCAGGTCGTACACCGTCGTCACGACGCGGCCGGCGACGCGGCGCACCGGAACCCCGCGCCGCATCGGCGCCGCCGCCCCGTCCGGCGAGTCGAAGCGCGGCAGCACCACCTCGACCGCCTCGTCGCCGGCGGCGGACAGCACCGGGTGGATGTCGCCGAGGTCGAGGTTCCACCGGCCGGCGCCCGCCTCGCCGTAGCGGAAGCCGAGCGACCCGTTCGGCACCGCCGCATGTCCGGCCTTGTCGAGCACCACCGTCTTGAACGCGGCATGCTCCGTCCGTGCCTCCGCGCCGCCGAGATCGGCGGCGGTGAGCATCTTCCCCGGCCGGTACGTCCCGTCACCCGCCTCGTCCAGCGTCACCAGAAACGGCAGGTCGGTGAACCGCCTCACGTAGCTGGTGAAGTAGTCCACCTGCCGGTCGACGAAGAACTCCCGGAGCACCACGTGGCCCATCGCCATCGCCAGGGCGCCGTCGGTGCCCGGGGCGGCCGGCAGCCATTCGTCGGCGAACTTGACGTTGTCGGCGTAGTCGGGCGCCACCGCGATCACCTTCTGACCGCGGTAGCGCGCCTCGGCCATCCAGTGCGCGTCCGGTGTGCGGGTCACCGGCAGGTTGGATCCCCACATGATGAGGTAGCCGGCGTCCCACCAGTCGCCGGACTCGGGCACGTCGGTCTGGTCGCCGAACATCTGCGGGGAGGCCACCGGCAGGTCGGCGTACCAGTCGTAGAACGACAGCATCGCCCCGCCGATGAGGTTGTAGAACCTGGCGCCGGCGGCGTGCGAAACCATGGACATCGCCGGGATCGGCGAGAAGCCGGCCAGCCGGTCGGGACCCCACGTCCGGATGGTGTGCACGTGCGCGGCGGCGATCAGCTCGGTCGCCTCGTCCCAGGTGGCGCGCACCAGGCCGCCCTTGCCGCGCACCGCCTTGTAGCGGCGCGCCTTCTCGGGGTCAGACACGATGGCGGCCCAGGCGGCGACGGGATCACCGCCGTGCGCGGCCTTCGCGTCGCGGAACAGTTGCAGGAGCACGCCGCGCACGTACGGGTAGCGCACCCGCGTCGGCGAATAGGTGTACCAGGAGAACGCGGCACCGCGGGGGCAGCCGCGCGGCTCGTACTCCGGCCGGTCCGGCACCACCGACGGGTAATCGGTCTGCTGGGCCTCCCAGGTGATGATGCCGTCCTTGACGTACACCTTCCACGAACAGGACCCGGTGCAGTTGACGCCGTGCGTGGAGCGCACCACCTTGTCGTGCGACCAGCGGTCGCGGTAGAACGCGTCGGCCTGCCGGCCGCCGATCTGGTGCAGGGTCCGCAGATCCGCGGACACCTCGCCGCGGGTGAAGAAGCGTCGGGTGCGCACCAGCGCGTCGGTGAGGCCGTCATCCAATCCGACGGGTTGGTGCGGGTCGGGTCGGCTAGCCACTCTTGGTTCTCCTCCCGGGCGACACGGCGTTCGGCCAAACTCACACTAGCGGTGGAAAAGCACGCGACAGGGAAGTTCCCGCCCGCGCCCGGACGGCGTCGACGGCGGCCCAGTCGTCGGTGCCCAGGTTCGCGAGCGCGGCCGGGAACACACCGTCCTGTTCCTTCAGAATGTGCTCACGCAGGTCGTCCAGCACCTCGATGAGCCGGTCGGGCCAGGTCGGGTCGGCCGGCGTCGTGGTTGCCGCCTCGGCGAGGACCGCCTCGATGCGACGATGGTCGGCCCGCAGGGTGGCGACGTGGTCGGGAAAGTCGGCGGCCAGTGGCGGGAACAGCCCCTCCTCCTCGACCCGCGTGTGCGGGCCGAGGACGGCGGTGATCCGGCGGGCCAGCCCGGCCAGCCGGCCGGCAGCGCCCGCGCGCAGCGCGTCGCGCGCTTCGCCGATGAGCGTGACGACCAGGTCGTGCTCGCGGGTCAGTTCGTCGATCGCGGTGATGGCCTGGCAACCGCAGTACTCACACATGCGCGGCCCGCCCGTTGCCGGCGCGCTCGCGGCCGGCGCCACCGGTGGGGACGGCGGGGCGGTTGGCGCTGTTGGCGACGGCGGTGACCGTCAGCGCCAGGGCGCCGAGTGCTACGACGGCGAGCGCGGCCAGGCCGAGCGCGTAGGAGCCGTACTGGCCGTAGAGGGCGCCCATGACCAGCGGCGGCACGAACCCGCCGAGGCCGCCGGCGGCACCGACGACACCGGTGACGGATCCGACCATGTTCGCCGGGGCCAGCAGCGCGACGAGAGCGAAGGTGGCACCGCTGCCGGCACCCAGCGCGGCGGCCATGGACAGGAACGCGATCGTGCCCACCGGAGCGAGGTCCGGGGTGAACGCCTGCACCACGGCACCGACCACGACGACGCCCAGCGACACGGCCAGCACCTTGACGGCGCCGAGCCGGTCGGACAACCAGCCACCGACCGGGCGCATGAGCACGGCGAGCAGCACGAATCCCGCCATCCGGTTGGCGGCGTCGGCCTGGGCCAGCCCGTAGGCGGTCTTCAGGTAGGCCGGCAGATACACCGAGAACGCGACGTAGCCGCCGAACGCGACCGCGTACAGCGCCGACGCCAGCCACGTGACGCGCAGCCGGAGCGTGGCTCCCAGCCGGCGCGACAGCGGCTCGGACGGCACCGCCCGGCCGGGGGCGTCGCGCAGCAACAGCGCCGCGAGCACCGCGTAGACGGCCAGCACCACGGCGGTGACCACGAACGGCGTCGCGGTCCCGCCCGCGTTCGCCAGCTTCACGGTGGTCAGCGCGCTGATCGCGGTGCCGCCCATGCCGGTACCGAAGACGCCGATCGCGAGGCCTCGACGCTCGGGCGGGAACCAGGCGTTGACGAACGGAACGCCCACGGCGAAGGTCGTGCCCCCGACGCCGAGGAAGAAGCCACCGACCAGCAGACCGGCCAGCGACGTGTGGCCCGCGAGACCCAGATACAGCACCGGGACGATAGTGGTCAGGGAGACGAGCGGGAACATGATCCGGCCGCCGAACCGGTCGGTCAGCGCCCCGACCGGGATCCGGCCGAGCGAGCCGACGACCACCGGAACCGCGACCAGCAGGGCCTGCTGGAACGAGGTCAGGCCGAGCGCCTCCTTGAACTTCGGCGCGAGCGGACTGAGCAGCGCCCAAGCCCAGAAGTTGACAGCGAACCCGACGGTGGCCAGCGTCAACATCAACGTCCGCTGGCGGCCGGTCGCGGCGGTCGTCGCCGGGCTGGGCTGTGCGCTCATCGTGGTTCTCCGTGATCTTTCGCCTTATGGTCCCCACGTAGCGTTACCGGCCCTTGCGGCGCGGAACAGGGTCTTTGGTCCCGCGGTGGCGGGACGTCCTCCACCGGTTCGCGGCCCGCATGCGCGTTTTCGTCAAGCCCTGCCGCGGTTGCCGCGGCTAGCGTCGGTCCGAGATCCCGTCCGCGAGGAGTGCGAAACCATGGAGCGCCAAGACGTCGCCGAGGTGCTGGCCAAGCCGATCTCCCAGGAGTTGCTGGGGTCGTCGGTCCCGGTCCGGCTCGCGTACGTCGGCACCGACGGTGCGCCGCGGGTGATCCCGATCGGCTTCGCGTGGACCGGTGAGCACGTCGTCGTGGCCACCCTGCCGGGTTCGGCGAAGGTCCGGGCGCTGCAGCAGAACCCGAGGGTGGCGCTCACCATCGACACCGTCGGGGTTTCACCGGGACCTACGCGGCGAACCGCTCGGGCTGGTACGGCTGCCGCCACAAGGCCTCGGCCGGGGCGGGTGGCGTCCGCTCCGGCGGGACCCAGATCAGCTGCGGGCTCGTCCCGGGCCCCCACCACCAGAACGTTCCGGCCTCCCGGTCGGTGTGGGGCGGCCCCCACCACCGGATCGGTGCGGCCTCGTCGGCGTACGACAGCACCTCGGCCGACACCGGGCGGGACGGCTCGGGCCAGGCGTAGGTCGGCCACAGCTGCGGCCTGGGTGCCTGGATCGCCGCGACCGGGGCCGCCGGCGGCGAAACGCCGGACGGATCGGTCTGCGCGGTCGCGGCGGACGCCGGCGCTGTGCCCAGCACCACGGCCGCGCCGATGGTGGCCAGGCCGGCGGCCGCGGCCGCGAGTTCCCAGCCGGGAAGGACCGTGTCGCCCAGCAATGCCAACCCGACGGCCGACGGCGCGACCACTTCACCGATCCACAGCACCGCGGTCACGGGGCCCACCTGGCCCTGCCGCAGTGCGTTCGTGTACAGGAGCATCCCGGAGATCGCGAAGGTGATCAACGCCGCCAGGAGGGGCTCGGTGAGCAACGCCAACGCCGTCCCGGCGAGGTCCGCCCGCTCCGTGGGCATGGACATGGCGCGGGCACACAGCGCCGCGCCGCCGAACGCCGTTCCCGCCAGCGCCGCGACCACGCCGGGCGAACCGGCCTTGGTCGCGGCCCAGCCGACGACGGCGACGGACAGCGCGGCTACGCAGAGCCCGAGCCGCAGCGGGCCCGTCGCGGCGACCGCCTCCTGCGGCCCGGCCGACATGGCGAGGACTGTCAGGGCGGCGATGGTGACGCCGACGGCGGCGATGTCGCGCCTGCGCAGCCGCGACGCCAGGACCACCCGGGCGGCCACGACGGTGACCGCCAGCGAGCCGGCGAGGACCGACTGGACCTGGTAGACCGCCAGCTCCCGCAGCGCGACCAGCGACGCCGTCCAGGCGAGCAGGTCGCAGCCGACGCCCAACAGGTACAGCGGATGGCCCAGGGTGCGTACCGTGCCGGTGCTGCGCATGGCGCCGATGGCCTGCAGGATCGAGCCGACTCCGTAGCTGAGGGCCCCGAAGACGGCCATCCCCAACGCGAGCCAGCCCCCCGTGGTCATCGCGGCCGCCGGCCTCTGTAACTGTGCGTAGATTGAGCCATCACAATCTGATGATATGGCAGGTGGCCCCGGATCGCTAGCCGGCGTGGGCGACGGCGAGCGGCCGGTGGGCGACGAACGTGTGCTCCACGATGGCGAGAGCCCGACGGAAGCAGTTGGCGGCCTCGTCCGGCCGCTCGAGCGCGCGCAGCAGGATGGCCAGATTGGTCATGATCAGCGCGACCTCGGGGTGGGCCGGCCCGAGCAGCTGGTGCTTGATGGCGAGCGCCTCCAGGTAGAGCGGTTCCGCGGCCGCCAGATTGCCGCAGTCGTGTTCGATGCCGGCGAGGCTGTGCAGGTGGAGGGCGAGCTCGTGGCGGCGGAGCGGGCGGGCGGCGCGGCACGCGGCGATCGCGTGGCCGAACAGCTGGCGGGCCTCGTCGTAACGCTGCCGGCCCGCGACGGCGGCGCCGAGCACCGCCACGTCCTGCGCCGCGTCGGCAGCTGTCGTCCCGCCGACGGCACGACGCGCGTGCAGTGCCTGCCGGGCGTGCCGCTCGGCGTCGGCGAACCGGTACTCGGCGTTCGCCAGATTGCCGAGGTTGTGCTGCAGGGTCGCCGCCTGCGAGTGCGTCAGGCGAACCGGCGCCAGCGTCGCGAAATGCCGCGCCGCCTCGCCGAAGCGGCCCTGCTCCGTCGCGAGGACGCCGAGCAGCATCACGACGGCCGGGTCAGGGGCCGGCACGAGGCGGCGGGCCGCGGTGAGCGCGGCGGCCGCCGCCACGTACCGGCGGCCGCGCCGGTGCAGGTCGGCCAGTCCGATGTGGACATCGGCGCGCCGGCGATCGCGCTGGTCGGTGCGGGGAACTGCGTCGAGGAGGTGTGCGGCGCGCTCGAAGTGCGCCCGGCTCGCGGCGTACCGGCCGCGGCCGCACTCGATCTGCGCCGCCGTGTACGCGACCTCCGCCGCCAGCGCCGCCGGTGCGCCCCGGTGCAGGGCGCGCATCGCGCGGTACGCGTGCACGGCGGCCTCGTCCAGTTCTCCGCGCGCCTGCCAGCAGCGGGCGAGGTGAAGCCGGCGACGTGCCCGCGTGGATGCCCATCGGGTGCGCGCGGGCGTCAGGACAGGCACGCCATCCTCCAGCCGGTCTCCGGTCATCGCGTCCGACTCCTCTCCATGACTACTGAAACGTCATGCAGCACTACGGACCGCAACGGCCGTCGGTTCGAACCGGACGTCAATCAGAATCGGTCCCGTTCGGTTTCCGCCAGATCCGGACCCCGCCCGGGCCGGTACAGCCCAGGTAGCGCCGGCCGAACGTGCAGGTCGCATCGCCGATCCAGTCGCGCGCGCGCCCGATCACGCGGGCCGTCCCGGTTTCCAGGTCGAGGACGGCGATCATCAGGACTCCGCCGGCACCGGTCTGGGCGACCAGTTCGCCGTCGCGGGGGTCGTCGGTGACGAGGTGCCACGGTCCGAACGAGCGGACCTTCCGGCCCGTGGTCAGGCTCCAGAGTTCGGACCCGCTCGCGGTGCCGCCGACCCCGGCGGCCGACCGCGACACCATCAGCAGGTCGCCGCGGAAGCTGACCCGGTCGGACTGTCCGCGGTAGCGCACCGCGCCGGTCGTCGAGTCGGTGACGATCAGCGCCTGCTGGTCGTAGGTACACAGGTACCGGTCACCGCACGGAAATGCGGCCTCGGGCCCGTCGGCGCGCCATCGTACCTGGCCGGTCGCCAGGTCGTATCCGACGATCGACGCGGTGATGCTGTGGTAGCCCACCGGATCCACGCCGGGTTGGCCGATGCCGACCACCGCGATGCCGTCCTGAACCATGAGGTACAGCCCAGGCCCGGGCAGCGCGAGCCGCGCCGTCGACCGGGCGCCACCGGTGACCGGGTCGAGGTTGCGCAGCACGCCGTCCTGATCGAGTTCGACGAGCCCGTCGGCGCCGGCCCGGGTGTCGCCGTGCGGGCCGGGCGGCACCGTCCGCTCGATCGCGAGCAGTGTCGTGTCCTCGATGGTGTGCGACCACCGGGTCGTGCCCGTGCGGATGTCGAGCGCCGCCACCGTTCCCTGCCCGGTCGGCTCGGCGTCGCCACCCCAACCGCGGTAGTCGGTGACGACGACGGTGCCGCCGGCCGCGTCGATCATGCCGATCCCGGATCGTTGCCACAGCTTGCGACCGGTGCGGGACTCGCGCACCTCGATCCTGTTCTCCGACGTGCGGGTCGGATCGGCGGCGTAGACCGAGACCAGGACGACGCCCGGCTCCGTCGTCAGCGTCGGCACCGGGTTGGCGTTGAGGTAGTCGACGGTCCACAGTGGACTGTCCCGGTCCAGCCGGTACGCCTGCAGGCGGCCGCTGCGGGCCCGCTGCTGGTAGAGGAAGACCGTGTCGTCGCGGTCGAACGCCAGGCCGGCCTGCGGGATCGGTTGCGCGAACAGCGGTTCGCGCCGCGGCGGCGCCGCCGCACCGCCCAGCCCGACGGCGATGAGCATGGCGAGCAGCGTCGGCACGAGCCAGGGCGGCGGATTGCGCCAGCCGTAGACCGGCCGCCGCTCGCCGAGCCCCGGTGGATCGTCCGCGTCCCATGGACGGGAGAGGTCCAATTCGATCATGTGCCCTCCCGTGCCGCCGATACCCGCAGCGTACGTACCCCGACCGCCGCCGCACACCAGGTCGACCGGATGACGCAGCGCCGCCCCGGCAGTGGCTGCCGGGGCGGCGCTGTGGATCGGGTCAGGCCAGGATCGAGAAGTACGTCTGGTCGAGAGCCGTTGGACCGTTGCCGTACTCGACGAGACCGAAGTACCGCGTGCCCGGGGTGAGCCCGGCCCACGCCGCGTTGACCTTCACCGGCTTGCCGGCCGTCACGGCCTGGCTCGCCGGCGTCGCCGTGAAGTTCCCGACCGGGCTCGCGGGCACCAGGAACGTGTTGAGCACGACGTCCTGGGTCTGCGGGCCGGGCAGGGTGAACCGCGGGATGAAGATCTCGTACGTCCCGGGTTCGGTCACGGTGACCGCGCGGTCGGCAAACGCGCCCGGTGCCTGCCCGACCAGGTTGCCGTCCTTGTAGACGAACAGGTCGAGCTCGGTGCCGAGCTGGTGGTCGGCCGAGAAGGTGGCGAACCGCGCCGCCTTGGTACCTGCCGGCACCGTCACGGTGAAGTGTGCCGTGCCGGGGTCGGCCGCGGGCGCGCTCGGGTCGAACGCGACGTTGACGCCGTCGACCGACTGCCTGGTCACCGTGGGTGCCACCAGCCCGTAGGCCTTCGCGGTGAGCGAGCCGTTGAAGCTCGGCCGCACCGTCAACGCCTGGGTCCCACCGGCACCGGTCGTCGCGACCTCCGCGGTCGCGCCGATCGCGGCCCCGCGCACCACCAGCGGGCTGCGCACGCTGTGCCCGCGCAGGTCGGCCCAGGTCAGCGAGCCGAAGGCCCACTGGCCGGCCGCCGCCGTGGTCCGGGTGATCTCGACGGTGTAGGTCGCCGTGCGGTTGGGCAGCACGGTCATGACGGCCGGGTTGACCTTCACCGAGTAGCCCGCCGGGGCCTCCACCTTGGGCACGTAGACGCTCGCCTGGCGGGTCGAGTTCGTCACGGTCCGGGTGATCGTCTGCTTGCCGGCCAGGTCGCCGACGGCGATCGACGGGTAGTTGAGGTCGCTCGGGTCGATCTCGCCGACCAGGCCGCACACGTCGGAGCCGTCGCCGAGCACGAGGTGCTCGCCGATGCCGCAGGCGTACTGGAGCCAGTCCAGCGGGGTCGACTCGTACACCAGACCCGGGTCGAACGCGTTCGCCGGCCGGACGTGCCCGGCGCCGAAGTCGAACGGGGTGGCGTTGACGCCGGCGCGCTGGATCGGCTGCCCGGTGTTGTCCAGCGTGGTGGCCGTCGTCATGATCGCCGACTTGATCGCCATGGGCGACCACGTCGGGTTCTTCGACTTCAGCAGCAGACCGATGCCAGCCACGTGCGGGCTCGACATCGAGGTGCCGGACAGCGCGTTGTAGAGGTTGCCGTTGTTGGTGACCGGCGACACCGCGGCGATCACGTCGACGCCTGGCGCGGTGATATCGGGCTTGAGCAGGTCGGACGAGCCGGACAGGCTGGGGCCGGCCGATGAGAACGCGGCCATCTCGGGCGCCCGCGCCTGGATGGCGACGGCCGCCGCGATCGATGCGGTCGGGCTCGCGGTGCCGGCGATGTACGCCTTGATCGCCGTGCCCTCGGGCGTTCCGACGTGCACAGTCGGGACGAAGTGGAAGTCGGCGTTGAGCGAGTTGGTCGTCGGGTTGTACAGCACCATGCCGACGCCGCCGGCGTTCTTCACCGCGAGGCTCTTGGCGATGCGGTCGTTCACGCCGCGCCGGCACAGGACGATCTTGCCGGTCACCTTGGCCGGATCGAGCGTGTTTTCGAAGCAGAGCTCCACCTGGGTCGGGTCGGCGCCCGCCAGGCCGGCGCTGACCGAGTCGATCAGCGGCGACGACGGCACGGCCGGGCCGACACCGGCGCCGGTGAACGTCTGGCCGTTGCCCAGGGTCACCGACTTGCTGAACTGCCGGTCGTGGGTGCTCGCGGCGACCGTCGTGGTCCACGGGCTGTTGAACGCGACGGTGCTCGGGTCCGGGCCGCTGTTGCCGGCCGAGGTCGAGACGAACACGCCGGCCGCGGCGGCGTTGAACCACGCCTGGTGCAGCAGGTCGGTGATGGTGCCGGTGGAACCGCCGATGGAGTAGTTGATCACGTCGACGCCGTCGGCGACCGCGTCGTCGATCGCGGCCACCGCCTCGATCGCGCCGCAGTTGGCGGTGGATCCGTCGGGAAGCTCGTAACAGACCTTGTACGCCGCGATCCGGGCCGCCGGCGCCATGCCGCTCGCGCGCCCGATCTCGACGCCGTTGATCACCGCCGGCACGTTGTTGTTACCGGCTGCGGTGCTCGCGGTGTGCGAGCCGTGCCCGTCGAAGTCGCGGGCGTTGTGGAAGTCCTCGTCGGCGACGGGCACCGAGCCGAGGTCGTAGGCGCGCGCACCGATCAGCTTGTTGTTGCAGGTGACCGGCTCCTCGGTCGGGTCGTCGCCCGGCTCGCAGGTGCCGAACCACTTGGCCGCGATCGCGTCGGCGTCGGGCCGGGGCTCGGGCAGCGCCGCGAAGCTGGGGCTCTCCGGCCAGATGCCGGAGTCGATCACGCCGATGATGGTCCCCTCGCCGGCGTGCGACACGTCGCCGAACTGGCGCGCCCACGCGCCGTTGGGTCCGTCGAGGCCGAGGAACCGCGGGGTGCTGATCGTGTCGAGCTTGACGACCTCGTTCTTCCAGACCCGGACCACGCCTGGGGTGGCGCGCAGCTTGGCGACCTCGGCACCCGTCAGCCTGGCCGCGACACCGTTCACCACGGTGTCGTACTCGGCGACCGTCTTCTTCTTGTCGACCTTGGCCTTGCCGAGCACCTCGTTGCGCTTGGCGCGCAGGTAGTCGCGGTATGCGCCGTAGTTCCAGGCCTTCGGGTCGAGCTTGGCGCCCGGCGTCGGCTTGGTCGCCGCGATGCCGTTGACGCCGCCGGCGTACGCCGCGATCGGCGCGCCGGTGAACTGGACCAGGTACATCCCGCTCTCGGCGTTGCTCGGAGCCGCGCCGGCCGAACCCGCCAGGGCGACGGCTGACAAGGTGACCGCCGCGGTCGCGATCGCAAACGTGGCCCTGGCCGACCGTCGAGGTCGGCGTCCAGACGTCATTTCGGTCCCACCTCCTGCACCGCGCAGCCGCCCCGGTCAGAGCGGTCAGCGAACGGGAGCATATTTCGATGCGTCGTTGGGTGGGGGGCCGGTGATCGCGGCACGCAAAGAAATAGGGACGACGTAGGGTGCGTCCGGCGATGCATTCGAAACTCGGTCGACGCGGGCGGCTCGGGCGACGATCGTGGCGGGATGCGCCAGGATCAGTTGTGGGACGCCGAGACCGCCGCACGCTACGACACGCCGGGCACCGGCATGTTCGCCCCGGAGGTTCTGACGCCGACGGTGGACCGGCTGGCCGAACTGGCCGGCGACGGACCCGCGCTGGAGTTCGCCATCGGGACCGGTCGGGTGGCCGTCCCCCTTGCCGAGCGGGGCGTGCCGGTCACCGGCATCGAGTTGTCCCGCCCGATGGTCGACAGGCTGCGCACGAAGGCCGACGAGGCGATGATCCCGGTGGTTCTCGGCGACATGACGTCAGCCGTCGCGCCGGGCCGGTACGCGCTGGTCTACCTCGTCTACAACAGCATCTCGAACCTGCTGACCCAGGCCGCGCAGGTCGCGTGCTTCCGCAACGCCGCCCGGCACCTCGGCCCCGGCGGCCGCTTCGTGGTCGAGCTGTGGGTCCCTGAGCTCCGCAAGCTTCCGCCGGGCCAGCAGGCCACGGTGTGGCACTGCGAGCCCGGCTACATCGGCCTGGACACCTACGACGTGCTGGGCCAGCAGGTCGTGTCGCACCATGTCCACTTCGACGACGGGGGAGGGGCCCGCCTGTTCCGCAGCCCGCACCGCTATATCTGGCCCGCCGAGCTCGATCTCATGGCCCAGCTGGCCGGCTTCGAGCTGGAGGCCCGCCACGCGGACTGGAGCGGGGCCGAGTTCACCGCCGAGTCCCGCTCCCACGTGTCGGTGTACCGCATCCCGCCTCAGCAGTAGGCGTCGACCGCGGCGTTGTACGCGTCCGAGGCCACCATGTACTGGTAGTAGGCGTTTTCGATGGCGGCGTCGCTGCCGCCGTTGTTCTCCAGCCACCGTGCCTGGTTCAGCCAGTAGTCCATCCGGAAGTAGTGCGGATTGATGCGCTCGGAGTCGCAGTAGTCGATCCGCTCGGCCTGGGCCGGCGCGGCGAAGACCGCGACGCCGCCGCCCGCGAGCATCGCGGCGACCAGGCCGGTCTGGACAAGGGTCCGGATTCTCATTGTTGCCTCCAAAGTCGTTCGCTGCCGTGTTTCTGCTTGGCCGCGAGGCTAGGCAGAGGGGCTGGAACGCTCCTGGAACCACCCTGGAACGGAGGTCGGGGAGGGCCGCCCGATCAGGCGGGCCACACGTACCCGTCGAGAAATTCCTCGACGGCGGTGACGACCTGTCCCAACACGGCCGCGGACCGGGCCAACGGCAGGTCCGGCAGGACCATGCCGTGGTTGGCGTCCGGGACCTCCATGACGTGCGGAGTCAAGGTGCGGGCGAGGGCACCGTCCCACCACGGGTCGGCCGTACCGCCGACGAGCAGGAACGGCGCGCCTTCGGTGCGGAGCGCCGCGACGCAGCGCGCATCGGACAGCAGCGGCGTGTACCAGACCGCCGGGAGGCTCCGCTCGGCGGCCAGTTCGGCGGCGTACGTTCCGAGGGACTTGCCGACCAGCACCGGCCGCCGGACGGGGAACCTCGCCAGCACGTCGGCGACATGGGCGATGACCCAGGACGCCGAGTCCGCGGGGTCGGGCGAGGACGGCCGGTCCCGGGGCCACTCGACGTGATACGCCTCGGCGCGCCTGGCCAGTCCGGCGAGCCACGAGTAGTTCAACAACGGTTGATGCGGGCCGAGGTTCGCACCCGGGATCAGCACCATGCCGCGGTCCATACCGAACACTATGCGGTGGCGCCGATCGCCGACACCGTACGCGAGCGCAGGTACAGCACCGATCGCACGGCGGTTCCCGCCACGGCGCCGGTCCACTGTGGATCGTCGGGGTCGGCCGGCGTGGTCACGAGGACCTGGCGGGTGCCCAGCAGCGTCGCCCTGTCCGGGTCGAAGAACAGTTCGTGCCGCAGCTGTCCCATCGTCACGCTGACCACGGTCGCCCGTCGGCCGGCGCCGTCGGTGGTGGTGCCGTCGGTGGTGGTGCCGTCGGTGGTGGTGCCGCCGAGCCGCACGCCGGGCAGCCGCGCCAGCACCCGGAACAGGCCCGAGCGCAGCGCGGGTTCCGCGAGCGGTGCGGCCAGCAGCGCGGCGGCGGCGTGGAACAGCTTGGCGTCGACGCCGCACGAACCGGCGTCGATCGGGCACCACTGCACCAGCGAACGGCCGGCTGAGTCGTCGGTGAGCCGCCGGCGCAGCCAGGCCGCCAGGCCGGCCGGCCCGGTCGGCAGGCGGCCCAGCAGCTCTGCTTCGCGACGCAGGTCGGCCGATGTCCCGCCGAGCTCGTCGTCGAGCAGCAGCTGCCACGTGTCCTTCGTACCGGGGTCGTCCGTGACGGTGGCCGGCCCGGTCAGCGGCGGCCGTCCGGCCGCCACCCAGGCGGCCAGGTCCGACTCCGCGACGGCGGGCGGCGCGGCCTCCTGGTCGTAGCGCTGCCGATCCGGCAGGGCCAGCCACACCCGGGTGGTGAACCGCTGCGCGGTGAGGAAGGCCCGGCCGCCCGTTTCGGGCGTGGTGAGGCGGAGCTCCTCGTAGCCCGTCTCGGTGAACCACACCGTGCCGCCGCGGGCCGGTTCCGGTCCGCCCGCCGCGACGCCGGCGGCCCGGTCGAGCACCTGCGCGGCCGCCGGCCGCGCTCCGCCGCCGCGGACGGGCGCGAGCCCGAACGCGACGGCCGGCGCGGCCACCGCCGCGGTGCCGGCCGCCAACAGGGTCCGGCGGCGCACGACGCGACGGCGGTGCGCGCGGGCGATGAGCGCGCCTGCCGGCGGGGTGACCGGTGCGTCCCGGTAGTCAAGGGCGGTGCGGAGCTCGTCGACTGTCCTCACGATCGTTCCTCTCCGACAAAGGCGAACTCCGGCGCGACGCGCAGCTTGCCGAGAGCGCGGGCACAGGCGCTCTTCACCGTGCCGCGGGCGAGGCCCAGTTCCCGCGCGATCGCCGCCTCGCTCAGGTCCTCGTAGTAGCGCAGCACCACGACGGCCCGCTCCCGTCGGGTGAGCCGCGACAGCGCCCGTTGCACCATGTCGCGGTCGGCGACGAGCCCGGCGTGGTCGGGCACCGCGTGGACGTCCGCCGCGACCGGGACCGGCCGCTCGCGCGACGAGAGTCGCCGCCACCAGTCGATGCGCCCGCGCACGAGGGCCGCCCGGACGTACCCGAAACGGTGCGCGGCGTCGATCGCCGACCAGCGCAGGAACGTCCTGACCAGCACCGTCTGCAACAGGTCCTCGGCCCGACCCCGGTCACCCACGATCAGGTCGGCGATGTGCAGCAACCGGTCGTAGTGCACCGACACGAACTCGGTGAACTCCACCTCGGCCGGCGCCGCCGCGCCGCGTGACCCCATGCCCTCAAGGACGCAGCGGCCGGATCATCCGGTTCCGTGCTTCGGTCAGTAGCCCAGGGCGAGTTTGATGGCGAACGCAATCAGCACCAGGCCGGTGAGCCGCTCGATGGTCAGCTTGACCCGCGGACGGGTCAGCCAGCCGTGCAGGCGGCTGATCGCCAGGATGTAGCACACCCACCACACGACGGCGAGGGTGATGAACAGCGCCGCGAGCAGCGCCGTGCGGGCCGGGGCGCCCGGCCCGGCCGGCACGAACTGCGGCACGAACGACACGTACAGGATGATGACCTTCGGGTTGAGCAGGTTACTGGTGATGCCCATCCCGAACGCGCGCCGTCGCGACGCCCGTCCCGTCTCGTCGGAGCCACCGGTGAGCGGCTCAGCGTCCGGGGGTCCGGCCGGCGGCCCTTCCACCGACCGGATCGCGGCATGACCCGTCCCGGCGCCGACGGTGGCCTGCGCGGGCTGCGGCGAAGGTTGCGCCGCCAGGTGGCGCGTGCGGGTGGCCCACAGCGTCAGCCCGCCGATGTAGAGCAGGTAGAGCGCGCCGGCCAACCGCAGCACCGTGTAGAGCGTTGCCGAGGACAGGACCAGCGCCGAGATGCCGACGGTGGCGAGCGTGGCGTGGACGAGACCACCGACGACCAGCCCGGCGAGCGTCACGAACCCGATTCCCCGTCCGTACCGCACGACCTGTCGCGTCACGAGAGCGAAGTCGACCCCTGGGACGACGATGATGATGACGCTGGCCGTGATGAAGCCCAACAACTGCACGTCGAGATGTGGCACGGTTGCATCCTTTCCGGGGCGGCGGAAGAAGTGTCAGCCCGCCGGTATCTCATCCACAATGGACACTCCTTGGTCGCCCTGCGGGCCGTAGCGCTGCCACTGCTCCCGCAGCCGGATCCGCCCGTCGGCCAGGCGCTCCGGGTGGCTGACGCAGTCGCCGGCCACCACGGTGCCGTCGACGAGGACCTGGCAGTAGGCGAACCGGATGGTGCCGTCGGGCCCGCACGTCCCGGCGAGCGACCCGACGCGCACCGCGCCGCCGGATATCTCGCCCCACACCAGGTCGCCGGTCTGGTGGTAGTGCCCGCGCGGCACGCTGCCATCGGCGCCGGTGGTTTCCGGTGCGCCCGCGGAGGCGAAGGTCCGGCCGTCGTAGTGGAACCCGTTCGCCGTCATGCCCACACCGTGCTGAGGAAGTCGTCGTGGAACTGGCAGACCGTGCGCTCGGCGATGGAATTGAGAATCATCGCGCTGCGGATCGGCAGGATGCTCAGGTTCGAGTCGACGAGCCCCTGAACGTAGCGGCCGCGGTTGAGCACGAAGATCTTGTTGTTGTCCGAGTGCTTCCAGCGGATCGAGTAGTCGGGCTCGATGACGGGCTCGCCGGCGTCGTCGTACTCGATGACGTCGCTGAGCTCGTCGTCGAACGGCAGCGGAGCCGCCCGCCGGCCGGTGGCGACGATGACGTACGCGGTGCGGTGGGTCTCCTCGCCGCCGGCGGCCAGGCACTCCAGTTCGATCTCGTCGCCGACGTGTCGCGCGCCGGTCACCGTGCGGCTCGGCATGATGGTGACGGGGAAGCGACCGGTACGCAGCCGCTCCTCGTAGTTGGTCTGGTAGAGCCCGCGCAGCGTGCCGGGGGAGATGCCGTCGCTGGTGAGGATCTGGCCGCTGACCAGCCGCTGCCGCACGTCCTGCGACAGCTGGAGGAAGAACTCCTGATAGGCGGGGCGGTACAGGTCGTTGGCCGAGGGCGAGTCCTCCAGCGGGGCGAACCAGGACCGGCGGCCGATCCAGCGGATGTTGCCGAACCCGGCGCCGAGCAGCGCCCCGACGCATTCCGCGCTGGTCTGCCCGCTGCCGACGACCGTCCACTGGGTCATCGGGTCCAGCCCGGCGAGGCCGCCGAGCCGGTGGCTGAGGTCGTCGGCGACGAGGACGCGTTGCGGGTCGATGTTCGCGATGAAGTCCGGGACGTACGCGACGGTGCCCATGCCGAGGACGAGATGGGTCGACGTGGCAACCGGCCGGCCGTCGCTGTGGCTGACCAGCCGGTCGTCGTCCAGGGTGACCCTGTCGATGCGGGAGCCGTAGGTCAGGCGGGGTAGCTGCTCGGCGGCCCACGCCAGGTACTGGCTGTACTCGGCCCGTGGAATGGTGTCGAAGCCGGCACCGAGCAGCGCGTAGACGCGACCGGTCGTGACCAGGTAGTTGAGGAAGGAAAGGCGGTGTGTGGGGTCGTACAGCGTCACCAGGTCCTTGACCCAGCCGGTCTGCATCCGGACTCCACTGTGGAGCATGCCGTCGTGCCAACCCGGTCGGTGCTGGGCCTCGAACACCGCGATCTCGTGCGGCGCCAACACGTCGTACATCGCCGCGAGACTCAGGGTGGCCGGGCCGGCGCCGACGCCGACTGTCTGGTAATGCGGTGTGGCGACGCCATTCTGGTGCTCGGTCATGTCGTTCCTCCGTGAACGGTCAACATCCTTGTCAGTTCGGCCGCCGCGACCCGGCTGGCCGAGAGTGCGATCTTGGCGGCGGCGCCGCTGCCGCCAGTGAAGGTCCACAACCCGGGGCCAAGCGTCCGCAGCGCGAGGCCGCCCGGTTGGTAGCAGTCGGCCGCGGTGACGATCCGGGTCGCCCCCTCGGTGATCAGGCCCGGCAGCCGTCCGGCGGCCGTCGCACGCACGCTCGCCTCGAGGTCGAGATCTGCCGGCGGCTCCGACGCCGCGACGTCCCAGTGCGGGCTGGGCAGGCCGAGCAGCACGAAGCCGGTGCCGTCGGTACGGCCGTACAACCCGCTCGTCTCGTCGACGAACGCCGGTGTCTGCGGGCCGGCGGCCGGGTACCTGCCCACCTGGATGTGCTTGGTGCGGGGCACCGCGGTGCCGTCCGCCAGTCCGCTGGCCCGCAACAGTTCCGGCGTTCCGGCACCGGTGGCGAGCACGACGACGCCGTGCAGCCGGCGCCCGTCGGCCAGCCGCAGTTCCCCGTCCGGCGTCGCCGCGGCGACCGTCACCGGCTCCGGTGCCGGCACGCCCGCGGCGTCGAGCCGGGCCAGCACGGCGTGGCGCAGCCGGTCGGGTGACAGGTAACCGGCCCGCCGCTCGTAGACGCCGACGGTGTCGGCGGGAAGCCCGACGAACCCGAACCGACGATTGACCGCCACGGCGTCGAGCACCTCCGCACCGGCCGGGACGTCTGTGTGCGACAGGCTCCCGGCGCGCAACAGGTACACCGATCCGGTCTCCCGGTAGGCGGCGACCCGGCGCACGTGCGCGTCGGCATGTAGTTCGGCCAGACTCTGCCGGGCCAGCGCGGCAGCCGCCGGATCGGGCTCGAAGGCCCGCACCAGCCCGCCCGAGACCGCAGTGGCGTCGGTCCCGCCGGCGCCGAGCAGCCGGACGTCGAGGCCGACGGCATGCAGGCGCTCGGCCAGCAGCGCTCCCGCCAGCCCGGTCCCGACAATCAGAACACGCATGGCCGAACCGTCAGTCCACGCCGGCCACGAGCCCGAGCACCGCACGGGCCCGGTCCGGTCGCGCCTGGGCGGCGGCGAGGGCGCACCGGACGGCGACGGCCGAGTCGAACGTCGCCGGACGCAGGGCGTCCATGGCCCGCTGCAGTTCCAGGTCGGCCAGCGCCGCCGGGACGCCGGGCAGCCGGCCGTCGAGCGCCTGCGCGAACATCTCCCGGAACGCCGCGAACGCCGTCGGCGTGAAGTCGGACTCGTAGCGGTCCGGCCGGTCCCAGGACACGAACGCCCGGACGGCGCCGGCGTCTTCGGTAGCGAGGAACTCGTGCGCCCAGATGGCGTGCTGCCGGCTGGTGGAGAACTTCGAGCCGGTCAGGCGGTAGAACTCGTTGACCACCAGCCCCGTCGGGCCGGTGGTGAGCCCGGCCGGCAGCCCAGCGGCCAGGTGGAGGGCCGGGATCAGCACCGCGTAGTAGAAGGCGTTGTCGATGCCGAGGAACAACCACTGCTCGGTGATGCCGCGCCAGGCCCGGACGCAGTCGGCGAGCGTGCGCACACCCGGGTCGAGGTGCCGGGCCGGGGCGTACAGGTTGGCCAGCGCCATCTCCGCCCAGACGTCGACGCGCAGGCCGTCGCCCCAGGCGATGCCCCAGTCGGTCGGGTAGGCCAGCGGCACGTCCGGAAGCCCGGCGTCGAGCATCGCGGCGATGAGCGCGCGCAGCCGGGGCGGCAGCACGGCGCGGGACCAGAATTCGCACAGCCGGTCCCGGTGCTCCTCCAGGCGCAGCACGGGCACGATGTGCTCCACCGGCACCGGCTCGGCGTCGCAGCAGGTCGACCGCGCCCGCCGCAGCGTTGCCGCCGTGCAGAAGCCGCCGCAGCCCTCGCAGGTGCCGCCGGCCGCACCGGCGCCACAGGTGGGGCAGAGTCCGCAGACCCGGGCGTGGTGCAGCACCCGGCCACACCCGCCGCAGCCCGAAAGCGCGAACGGCCCGACCTCGACGGCCTTGGCCTCCACGAGTTCGGAGAGCAGCCGCCGCACGGCGTCCTGATAGCCGGTGTCGGTCATCGGCCGCAGCATGAGGTCGTACCGGATGCGTGCGGCGGCGAACCCGCCCTCGATCAGCTCGGCGAAGTGCGCGACGGTGTCGGCGGCCGGTTCGCCCCGCGCCTCGGCCCGGGTGAGGACGTAGTTCTGGTGCTCGTCCAGCCCGCTCTGGGTGATGACGTCACGGCCGGCGGCGCGCAACGCCCGCGCGGCGATGTCACCGGCCACGTACGGACCGGACAGGTGCCCCACGTGCAGCGGACCGTTCGGCGTCGGCGGCGGGGTCAGAACGAGAACGGCCTCACGCATCTGCCGGCCCGTCCCCGGAATCGGTCGGCAGCCAGTAGATGCTGAGAATGGTGAGCGGCTCCTCCGCGGACAGGTTGTGAATCGTGTGCCGCTGTTCCGGGTCCAGCAGGATCACGCCCCCGGTGGGCACCTCGACCTTGGTGCCGTCCGACTCGTAGACGGCCCGACCGCGGGTCACCACGGCGAATTCGACCTCGGGATGGATGTCCTCGGAACTGCTGCCGCCCGGCGGAATGACGCACCACATCGCGTCGAACGGCAGGCGTCCGAGGTCGCGGTACTGCGACCAGCGACCGATGTGAATGCCGTACTCCTCGGTGAGTTCCGCCGTGTCACTCACATATCTACGCACCATGCTCTCCTTTTCGAGGAATTCAATTTCCGGGCAGGATCGACCGGTCCACGGGGCAATCGCGTGCATCCGTCGACTGGCACGTCGCACTGCCGGAATAGCGAACCCCGCTATTCCGCAGTCGTCCGAGCGGTTATCGCCGCGGTGGCGCGAACCAGCGCGGCAACCGGCTCGGTTGCCTTATTGGAAGCGTTTTCTCAGACGCCGTCAGATCGGGCGTCTGAACGGCCCGGGAGGGCCGGCCGCCGGTATGTCGATCACGGCCAACCTCCCCGTCACCGCTCGACTCCTCCCCCGTGCATGACCGACTGGCGGTGGGGCGAACCGATGTGTCGCCACCCCGCCATAGACGTATCTCGGTGTCAGAGCTTGGCACACGACGAAGGACCACACAACGCGAGACAGGAAGGTGGGTGATGGATTGTCAATGATGCACAGGCGCAGGGGTTGGGTCGGAGATGGTCCTATTTTCCGGTATGCCGCAACGCCTGAGAAACTTGATTGTGCAAATAAATAAATTCCTCCGGATGGATGGCGCTGAGAATGTCTCGACGTAGAGTAGGTGCGCTCCGATCCGATCGCGTGTAATCGGTCGCCTCAGCGACAACATGCCATTCCTCGGTGCCACCACCTGTTACACCTGTTGTCCATCCCGAACGGACGAGAGGACATCCGTGAAGACTCTGTTGATGGTCGGCGCCGGCGTCATGGGACGCGGATACGTCGACGCGGCCCGTCGGATGGGCGTCCGTGTCGTCCTGGTCGACCTGCCGCCGCGGCGCGCAATCTACGGCGACATCGTCGACGAGTTCCACGACTGCCCCGATCCGGCGGAGGAGACCTGGGCGGCGGTCGCCCTCGACGTCGCGGCCGAGTGCCGCCCGACCGGCGCGCTGGCGTTCTCCGAGCCGCAGGTGCTTGCCGCCGCCTGGGTGCAGCACGCCCACGGCCTCGCCGGGCCGTCCCTGCCAGCCGCGCTGGCCAGCCGGAACAAGGCCCTGCAGCGGACCCTGCTGCGCCGCGGCGGCGTGGGGCAGCCCGAGTTCCACGTCGTCGGCGCGCTCGACCCGACCCCCGCGCTGGACTGGGCCGAGCCGCGCTATCCGGTGGTGGCCAAGCCGCTGCGCAGCTTCGGCAGCCTCGGCGTGCGGCTGATCCGCGGCCGGGCCGAACTGACCGCGCTGCTGACCGACCGCTGGCCGGACGAGCCGGTGCTCGTCGAGGAGTACGTCGACTTCCCCGAGTACAGCTGGGAAGCGCTGGTGCAGCACGGTGAGGTGCGGTTCGGCAGCTACACGCGCAAGCACACGTCCGGCCCGCCGCAGTTCGTGGAGCTGGGACACGTGCTGCCGCACCCGTTCGATGCCGGCCAGCGCGACCTGCTCGACGCGGAGATGCGCCGGGCCGTCGCCGCGCTGGGCATCGAGTCCGCGCTGGTGCACCTGGAGTTCCGGTTCGACGGCAGCCGGGTACGGGTGCTGGAGGCCGCGGTGCGAACACCCGGCGACCACCTCATGGATCTGCTGGCGCTGGCCTACCGGCACGACTTCTTCGAGTCGACGGTGCGGCTCGCGCTGGGCGAGCGGCTGGTGCACATCCCGGTGGCGGTGGCCGAGGCGGCGGTCGGGTTCGTCACCTCGGCGCCGGGGGTGATCCGCTCCGTCGACGGCCTGGCCGAGGCCCGCGCGATCCCCGGGGTGGTGCGGGTGACCGCCGACCTACCCGAAGGCGCCGTGGTGGCGGATCTGCGCTCGTCCGCCGACCGGGTGGGTCACGTCGTCGCCGCCCGGACCGGCGGCGACGCGTGGGAAGTGGTCCGTGCGGCGCAGACCGCCGTCACGGTGTCGGTCGCGACGCCGGAGCCGGTGGACGCACCATCGTGACGTGTCCATTGTGGATACCCGTCGTGGAAGGGGCCACCGTCCTATGTGGAATCAGGACGCGTACAAACCGCGCTGTCTATGGAGTTCTACGCTCGAAACAGACATAATGCCACGTGAATATTTGACTGCGCAATCGCATTGCGCAACTCGGAATGCCGACTCGCCCGGACGCCCGGGTGTCGCTATTCTCTGCTCCGGGCTCATCGATCACGCTGGTGTGGGAGACCTACTGCAATGACGCATACGGGGGATGCTGCTCGGCACGACGCGGTTCTGATCGTCGTGTCCAGCCTCGGCGAAAGTTCACGGCGGACGTTCTTCGAATCCGTGTCCAAGCACTATCCGATCTGGCTGTTCGTCGGTGGTGCGGGCAGGCCCGCCGAGCCCAGCTGGGAACTGCCGTTCATCGTCGGGCACACGTCGCTCGACACGCTCGACGCCGGCGCGATGATCGCGGCGGCGGCGGAGCTTTCCCGGCAGCGCCCGATCGCCGGCATCGTCAGCTACGACGAGGCGCGGATCCACGCCACGGCGACGGTGGCCACCGCGCTCGGGCTCCCGACGAGCCCGCCCGAGGCGATCGCGCGCTGCCGCGACAAGCACCTCACCCGCGAGGCGCTGGCGCGGGCACAGGTACCGCAGGCGCGGTCGGTGGCCGTGACGTCCCTGGCCGAGGCGGTGCGCGAGGCCAACCAGATCGGGTACCCGGTCGTCGTCAAGCCGCGGCACCTGGCCGCGAGCTTCGGCGTCGCCCGCGCCGACGACGACGCGCAGCTCGCCGCGGCCTACCAGGCGGCCCGCACGACCACGCTGCCGGAGGCGCCGGAGTACTACGAGGCGGGCGTGCTCGTCGAGGAGTACCTGGACGGAGTGGAGTACAGCGTCGAGTCGGTCTGCTTCGACGGTCGGGTCGAACCGGTCGCGGTCACCCGCAAGCGCACCGGCTATCCGCCGAACTTCGAGGAGGTCGAGCACCTCGTCGACGGGGCCAGCCCGTTGCTGCGCGACGACGGGCTGCGCGAGGTTGTGATCGGCGCGCACCGGGCGGTGGGGTTCGACACCGGGGTCAGCCATGTCGAGGTGAAGATCGGCAGGCGCGGGCCCCGGATCGTCGAGATCAACGCCAGGCTCGCCGGCGACCTGATCCCGTACCTCGGCCACGTCGCCGGCGGCCCGGACCTCGAGCTGGCGGCGGCGGCCGTCGCGTGCGGCGACGCGCCCGACCTCGGTCGAGGAACCCCCCGGGTCGCGGCGATCCGTTACTACTACCCGGAATCCGACGTCACCGTCGCCGCCGTGCGCATCGACGAAACGCTGCTGCCGCCGGGCGTGGTGCGCGCGGCGCCGCTCGCCGATCCCGGGCAGCGCGTGTTGCTGCCGCCCCGCGGTTCGGCGTGGGAGAGCCGGCTGGCGCAGGTGGTGGTGGTCCGGGACACCGAGGCCATGTGCACGGCGGCGCTTGACGCGGCCGCCAAGGCGGTAGTCGTCACGCCGGACCACCCATGACGCGCCACCACGGGGGCATCGACACACAAGGGAGGACCCGGCATGGCCGGATCGGCTGACGTCGCGGCGGTCGGCAAGGCCGGCCCGTGGACCACGTTCCGGGAGCTGCCCAGGGCCGCGAAGGTGCTGCTGCTCGGCGTCTTCGTCAACCAGTTCGGGGCGTTCCTTCAGGCGTTCCTCGTGCTGTACCTGGTGCAGCGCGGCTACAGCGAGAGCTACGCGCTGGCCGGGATGAGCGCGTACGGCGCCGGTGCCGTCGTCGGCCTGCTGTTCGGCGGCGGGATGTCCGACCGGCTCGGTCCGCGCAACACCATTCTGGTGTCGATGGCGGCCTCGACGGTGCTGCCGATCGCGGTGACCCTGGTGCCGAACTACACGGCCATCGTCGTGCTGGTCTTCGCGGCCGGCGCGATGGCACAGCTTTACCGGCCCGCGGCGGGAGCCATCCTCGCGGCACTGGTGCCGCCGGCCCGGCACACGATGGCCTTCTCGATGAACCGCATCGCGCTCAACCTCGGTCTGGGCCTCGGCCCGCTGGTGGCCGGCCTGCTCATCGCCGCCGACCGCTGGAACGAGCTGTTCTGGATCGACGGCATCACAGCGTTCCTTTACATGATCATCGCCGCGCTGTTCCTGCCGAAGGCGGGCGGCGCGGGCGGTGACGACGAGGCGACGGAGGCCGCGCCGACCATCCGGTACTGGGACGTCCTGAAGGACCGGCGGTACGTGGTCTTCCTCGTCGCCGTGCTCGTCAACGCCCTGATCTACATCCAGACGTTCTCGGTGCTGCCGCTGACCATCAAGGACCGCGGTTTCCCCGATTACTACTTCGGCTGGATCATCACCACCGGTGCGGCCACCCTGATCTGCCTGGAACTGCTGGTGACGCGGTACACGCAGCACTGGCAGCCGCGGATCGCAGCCGCCCTCGGCCTGATCCTGCTCGGCGCCGGCATGGCCGCGTTCGCGCTGCCGCTCGGCCTCGCGATCATCATCATCGGTGACGCCGTCCTGGTGGTCGGCCAGATCATCGGTGGTCCCGCGATCTTCGCCTACCCGGCCCGGGCCGCCGTCGCCGGTGCCACCGGCCGCTACCTCGGCGCGTTCTTCGCGATGTTCGGCCTCGGGCAGGCCCTCGGCCCGCTGATCGCGGTGCCCCTCTACAACGCCATGAGCTTCAACGTCTGGTACCTGTTCGGGCTGTGCGGGCTGGTGTCTGCCGCCGCGGCATACGTCGGCATGAGCGGTTCGAAGCCGGCGGCCGACGATGCCGCGTCGGATATCGGTGTCGTCGCGGGCGTCGAGCCTGTCGACGTGGAAGCCGTCGACGCCGAAACCGCACACTGACCGAACCTCGCCTGGAGGCAGAACCGTGCACATCCTTGTCCTCAACCGGTTTGCGCTGCGGTTGGTGCCGTACCGGGACTACATCGACCCGGCGTTCGACTGCACACTGATCACCAGTTCCGGTGGTGTGAGTTCGGATCCGGAGCAGCGGGCCCGGCAGCTCGCCGGCTACGCGAAGGCTGTCGTCCTCGACGACTACGCGAACCTGGCGCGCCTGGAGTACACGGCGCACCGGCTGCACGCCGAGCGGAACTTCGACGGCATCGTCGCCATGTCCGAGTACGACCTGCTGACGGCGGCCCGCCTGCGACGGGCCTGGGGAATCGCCGGGCAGACGCTGGAGAGCACCCTCGCCTACCGCGACAAGTTCCTGATGAAGCAGACGCTTGCCGCGGCCGGCGTGCCGGTGGCGACCTTCGCGAAGGTCGACCACGTCAGTGATCTTGTCGCGTTCATCGGCCGGGTGGGGCTGCCGGTGGTCGTCAAGCCGCGGCGGGGTGCCGGCTCGGTCGACGTGCGGGTGCTGCGCACCGACGACGACGTGAACGACTTCCTCGGGGCCGGTTCTTCCTTGACCGGCGACCAGCCCGCCGACCTACAGGCGGAGCGCTACATCCCGCACGAGATGTACAACGTCGACGGCATGGTGATCAATGGAGAGCTGCGGGTCGGTTGGCCGTCGGCCACCACCTCCGGGCTGCTCTACCAGCAGGGCGATCTGCAGCGGGCCACCTTCCTGGAGCCCGGCGAGGCGCCGCAGCCGGACCTGGTCGCCCTGCTGGAGCGGGTCCTCGCCGCCCTGCCGACGCCGCGCAACACGGTGTTCCACGCGGAGATGTTCCGCACGACCGACGGGTCGCTGATGCTCAACGAGATCGGGTGCCGCATCGGGGGTGCGCGGGTCTGGGACCAGTTCCGGCTCGGCTTCGACGTCGACCTGATCGGAAGCGTTGTCAAGGCGAACTACGGCGTCGACCGCGACGGCCCCGTCGTCGGCGCCAAGCCGGTCGCGCTGAGCGGATGGGCGATGGTCGCCTGCCCGCCGGGAGTGGTCCGGTCGGTGCCGGCCGACTGCCCCGTTCCCAACGTCTGGATCTACGACTCGTACGTGGCGGCGGGCGACACCATCGCGCCGCCCGTCGAGTCGACCGACGCGGTCGCGGCCTTCGTCGCCCAGGGCGAGACCCGCGCGGCCTGCGACGCCACGTTGCAGAAAGCCGTTGCCTGGTACCAGTCCACGATCGAGATCGAGCCGGCCCGGCCCGGCGGGTAAACGGGTCGACGGGCCTGGCCAGGCCTGCCAGAGTGACCCGCCATGGGCGACCGCGACCTCGTTTCCGCCGATGACGTGCGGCTCATGCAGGGCCTGGCGCAGCGCGTGACCGCCGTCCGCCCGGACCTGCTGAACAGCGACGCGACGTTCGGTGAACTCGCCTGGATCTGGGGCAAGGGCCACGCGGCCCTCGGCGCCTCGTGGCGGCGCCGGCTGTGGTTCGCCGACGGTGAACTCGTCGCGTGGGGCTGGGCGTACCTTCCGCACCGGGTGCGGCGCAGCGACGGGTCCGTCAAGGGCGTCACCCGCGCATACCTGGGGTATCAGGTCCATCCCGACCACGCCCCCCTCCTCGACGAGGTGATCGACTGGTACGACGGCGTCGCCGCGAACCTGAAGCGCACGGTGTTGCCGAGCATGGCCGACGAGTTCGCGCTGCGGCGATGGCGGGCACACGGCTACGTGACCGACCCGGCGTCGCTCGGCGACACCGGGTCGTGGACTCAGATGAACGAGCGGAGCCTCGTCGACCTCGAGCAGCCGGTGCTGCCGGCCGGGTACCGGTTCCGCACCGCCGACGAGGCCGGCCCCGAGGCCGCCGTGCAGGCACACGTGGACGCCTGGGCGCCGTCCACCTACAGCGCCGAAGGCTACGAGGGCGTCCGCCGAACGGCGACCTACCGTGGCGACCTCCACGTCCTCGTGGAGGCGCCGGGGGGCATCATGGCCGCGTCGGCGATCATGTGGCTCGACGAGGCGAACCACACCGCCGAGTTCGAGCCCGTCGGCACGCATCCCGGCTACCGGCGTCGAGGGCTGGGCACGGCGCTGCTGCTCCACGGCATGGGGCTCGCGCGCGAGGCCGGCGCCGTGCACATGACCGTCGCATGCCTGGGCGCGCCGGGGTATCCGAACGCCCGCGGGCTGTACTACGGCGTCGGATTCCGGCCGTTCTCCCGCGACGCACCGCAGATCAAGCACCCGCGCGAGGCTCCGACGGTGACAGCGTCAGGAACCGCCTCGTGATCGCGAAGGCCTTGTGTCGCAAAGAGGCATTGGGCGGTGCCGCCGGGTCGCGGCGCGTGCGCGCGTAGCGGACGGCTTCGATGGCCCCAAGGACGATCGGGATGGTGAACGTGGCGAAGCCCGCCACCCGCTTGACGGCAGTGATCGGCCCGCCGATCGCGGCGACGGTCGGGTCGACGTGCGGCCACTGCAGCAGCAGGGTCCACACGCTGACGTTCTCGGCGTAGTCGAGCACCGTCATGGCGATCACCGGGATCAGCAGGGCCCACGCCAGCCCGCCGTAGCGGCGCGCCAGCAGCGCCGTGACGAGCAACAGGGCGGCGCCGCCCACCGCGGGATAGACGAGGTCGAGCAGTTGCAGGTGCAGGTAGGCGGCGCGGCCGTCGGCGCCGCACGCCTGGACCAGCGAGCGGGCGTCGGCGGCGGTCCAGTATCCACGGACATCGAGCGCCGACAGGCCGCCGCAGTGGTCGGCGACCCGGGCGACGAGACCGGGCCAGACGAACATGGGCGCGGCAACGGCGCCGTACATCAGCAGGGCGGGCGCCAGAAGACGGCGCGCATGGCGTGTGATCGTGGACGTCGACATGTTACTACTATATCGTAGTGAACATGCGACTGAAAAGTAGTAAAGGCGAGGGGACGCTGTTGCTCGATGTGTGGTTCGTCATGCACCTGACGGGCCGGCTCCTCGACGACGCGCTGCGCCCGGTGGGGCTCACCGCTGACGAGTTCGGCATGTACTCGCTGATCTACTCCTACGCGCCGCTCACCCAGACCCAGATCGTGCGCTGGACCGGGATGCCGCTGACCACCGTCGCCGGCAGCATCCGCCGCATCGCCGGGAGAGGGCACATCGCCGACGTTCCTCATGCCGACGACGCCCGCTCGCGCATGATCGAGCTCACCGACGACGGTGTCCGGGCGACGCTCGCCGGTGCCGAGGTCCTCGCGGCCGTGGCCCCGCAGCTTGCCGACGCCCTCGCGCAGAACGAGGCGACGATGCGTGCGGCGCTCGGCGACCTCGACCAGGGGCTGCGGCGGCTCGTCGACGCCGCCCCCCGGCCGTACCCCGCGGCCGACCCCGCGACTGCACCGAGCGTCGGATACGGCGGTCAGCCGCTCACACCGGTACAGGCGGCGGAGGTCCGGCGGTACATCGACTGGATCCGCGTGCGCGACTCACCGGCCAGATAGCCGGCGACCGTCACGAGAGGCGGGGCGAGGGGAGGATTCCCGCGGCGATGGCGGCGGTGACCGCGGCCGTGCGGTCGTTCACGCCGAGCTTTTCGAAGATGTGGGTGACGTGGCTCTTGACCGTCGCCTCGCCGATGAACAGTTCGCGCCCGATGTCCGGGTTGGACATTCCCGCCGCGACGCGGCGGAGGACGTCCAGTTCGCGCGGGGTCAGCGCCGGACGCGGCACCCGCACCCGGTCGGCGAGCCGGGCGGCGACCGGTGCCGCGAGCACCGTCTCGCCGCGCGCGGCACCGCGCACGGCGCGGGTCAACTCGTCGCGCGGGGCGTCCTTGAGCAGGTAGCCGGTGGCACCGGCGGCCAGCGCCCGCACGATGTCGCCGTCGCTGTCGTATGTCGTGAGGATGAGCACGGCGGCCGCTCCCGCCGCCACGATCCGCTCCGTCGCGGCCACTCCGTCCAGCCCCGGCAGCCGCAGGTCCATGAGTACCACGTCGGGTTGCAACCGCAGCGCGAGCCGGACGGCCTCGTCGCCCCGCCCGCAGTCGCCGACGACCGCGAGGTCGGACTCGGCCGCGAGGAGGGTCCGCAGGCCTTCCCGCACCACGGGATGGTCGTCGACGATGAGTACCCGCACCGTCATGACGCAACCCCGCTCCGCGGTGTCGCGCCCTGACCGGGCGGACTGAGCCCGATGATGCCCTCGCTTCGCTCGGT
>Ga0111538_10000433_pt1 | contig 55314 bp, 49 predicted proteins | sample SoiMethybrSBSTD1_FD_79669 | JGI IMG/M metagenome (GOLD analysis project Ga0111538, IMG submission 79669) | Bulk soil microbial communities from a Populus tree surrounding site in Tennessee, USA - Soil MetaG P. TD hybrid SBSTD1 (version 2)... | ecosystem: Environmental > Terrestrial > Soil >... | reverse complement strand
ACCTTGGGCGACCACGCCTTCCACGTTGTCCCGCCTGCGACGCGATGCGCGCAATCCGCTGGACCGACCGATGTCGCGGCCCATCTTTGCCCAGCGATCGATGTGTCCCCAAGATCAACCGGGCAGCACCTTGCGGGTCGCGCCCGTGAGGCATACTGATACGCCCCGCGGCCGGCGCACCGGGGCGAACATCTGATCTAACTTGCGCGGAGCACAGGACGGGTGGTGCGCGATAGTGACAGCGAGAGGAGCCGACGGTCCATTGCCATTGAAGACTATGCACTGATCGGCGATTGCAAGACCGCTGCCCTTGTTGGCCGCAACGGGTCCATCGACTGGCTATGCTGGCCGCGCTTCGACAGCGGTGCCTGCTTCGCGGCCTTGCTTGGCACGTCGGAACACGGGCGCTGGCAGATCTGTCCCGCGGACCCCGCGCCACGCGTCAGCCGCAGTTACCGCGACGGCACCATGGTGCTGGAAACCGTTTTCGAGACCAAGGACGGCTGCGTCGCGCTGATCGACTTCATGCCGACAGGGCTGCCCAGTTCATCGGTGATCCGCATCGTCGAAGGGCGCTCCGGCAAGGTTGCGATGCAATTGGAGCTCAAGCTGCGCTTCGACTACGGCATGTCGGTGCCATGGATCACAAGACTCGAGGACAATTCAGGGCTCAGTGCCGTGCTTGGGCCGAACAAGGTGGTCCTGCGCACGCCGGTCGGCCTCCGTGGCGAAAATCTCGCAACAAAGAGCGAATTCAGTGTCGCCGCCGGAGATTCGGTGGCTTTCGTGATGACCTATGGCCCCTCGCATCGGCCCGCGCCGGCGGCCCTGAACTGGCAACTGGCGCTTGCAACGACCGAACGCTTCTGGCGCGACTGGTCTGCAAAAAGTACCTATCACGGTACCTGGAAGGGCCCGGTGCAACGGTCGCTACTGACATTGAAAGCCCTCACCTACGCTGAAACGGCCGGCTTCGTCGCTGCCCCCACCACATCGCTGCCAGAGCAACTGGGCGGCCCACGCAACTGGGACTATCGCTATTGCTGGTTGCGAGACGCCACCATGACGTTGATGGCGATGATGTCCGCGGGCTATCTCGATGAGGCCCGCGCATGGCGCGACTGGCTGTTGCGAACTGCAGCAGGCAGCCCGGATCAGATCCAGATTATGTATGGCCTTGCAGGCGAACGCCAACTGACCGAGTGGGAGTTGCCATGGTTGCCCGGTTATGAAAGTTCATCGCCGGTGCGAGTCGGTAACGCAGCATTCGATCAGCTACAACTTGATGTCTTTGGTGAACTTGTCGATGCCCTTTTCCAGGCGCGCAAGCTTGGGCTGGCGCCCGCAGCATCCGGCTGGGCCTTGCAGCAAAAATTGATCGAGCACCTGGAGCAGATCTGGATCGAGCCGGATGACGGCATGTGGGAAGTCCGTGGCGGACGCCGGCATTTCACGTTTTCCAAGGTGATGGCATGGGTCGCGCTTGATCGTACGCTGCATGATGCGCAGCGGTTCAAATTGGATGGGCCGCTCGACCGCTGGCGCAAAGTGCGGGACGAGATGCATGCCAGAGTCTGCACCGAGGGGTTCGACCAGAGTCGCAATACCTTCACGCAAAGCTTCGGCAGTAGCGATCTCGATGCCAATCTGCTGCTGATCCCTGTCGTGGGCTTCCTGCCGGCAAACGATCCGCGGGTGCGCGGCACAGTCGCGGCCATCGAGCAGGAATTGCTCGTTGACGGTCTTGTTCTGCGTTATCGTGCAAGGGCAGACGTCGACGGCCTGCCTCCGGGCGAAGGGGCTTTTCTTCCGTGCAGCTTCTGGCTCGCCGACAACTACGCGCTGCAGGGGCGCGACACCGAGGCACGCGTTCTGTTCGAACGCTTGTTGTCGCTGAGCAACGACGTCGGGCTGCTCGCGGAAGAGTACGATCTTCAGGCGAAGCGGCAGGTCGGCAATTTTCCGCAGGCTTTCTCGCACCTCGCGCTGATCGGAACGGCCCTCAACCTGCACGACGTCGGACCAGCGCAGCGCCGCGGGCAAAAGGCGGGACCTGTCACCTGAAGCCTTGAAGCCGGCACCGACAGGGCCGTTTCGCAAGCCGTTTATCTACTGGAATCTGGCGTGCGCGCTTCCGCCCACCGACTTGCTCCGAGAACCGGCGCTCCGTGCGATTCCGGTGCTCTAGTTGCCGAAGGTGAATGAATTCCGGAGATCGCCAAATTGGGTCCGAATGCCGGGCAAGAACTCGAGCCCAAAGCGTTTGGAAAGGAACTGCAGAATCGACGTCGTGTCGTAGATCGTGTGGTCCACGAATCCCTTCTTTGCAAACGGCGACGCGATGAGGGTCGGGATGCGCGAGCCGGGTCCCCACCGGTCGCCTTGGGGCGGAGCGACCGGGTCCCAAAAGCCACCGTTCTCATCGTGGGTCACGATGATCGCCATGCGCGTCCACTGGGGGCTGCGGCGGAGCGTCTCGACGATGGTGCCGGCCATCAGATCGCCGGCCGCCATGGTACTTTCGCCTGGATGCTGGTTGTTGGCGCCATCCGGCTTGACGAAGACCACGGCCGGCAGCGTGCCGTCAGCGGCCGCCTGCCAGAAGGCCTTCATGTCCTTCAGGTGACGCTCGCGCGATGCGGTGCCTGGGGCATACTTGGCGAAGTAGTTGTAGGGCTGGTGGTGCGGCTGGAAATTGACTGCACCGCGGGTATTGTAAATGAGGCCGCGGTCCGCCAGCGCGGCGTCCCAACCTTGCGCATACCAGGCCCAATCGATGCCCTTCTCCGACAGAAGGTCGCCGATTGTCGCCTCCGTCTGCGGTGGCAACGGATGCTTGGCGGGATCAGCAAAGCGCGGATCGCCCGCCAGCGCCGGTGGAACGGCGCTTGGTTGATACGCCGGTTGAACCGTGTTCACCGCATAGCCGTCCGGAGTGATGCTGCCGTCATTGCTCCAGATCGGCGGGCCGTCGAGGGCCGACTTGGGCGAGTCCGGGGCGAGTTTCAGATTGCCGGCGGCGTCGAGTTCAGCCCGCAGGGTCGTCGGCGCGGCCTCGTAAATGGGCGCGCAAGCGCAGGCGAGCCAGAAATGGTTGAGGTTGGACCCGCCAAAGGCGGCCATGAAGAACTGGTCGGTGAGCGTAAACTCCTTCGCCAACTTATAGAGATAGGTGTCCTCCGGATTGTAATGGCCCATGGTCAGCGAACCGACGTCGGTCCAGGCGGCGAACATGTCGTTCTTGCCGCCGTTGATCTGCATCCGGTTCTGGTAGAACCGGTGCACGGGACTGACGGTCAGCACGTTTCCCGGAAGGGCGTAGGGCGCTTCGTCGATGGCGAACGGCGCGTTCGGCATCGAGGCAGGGTAGGCGGGATTGGGCCTCGCAGTGCCGCTCTTCCAGACTGGTGGAAGATGCGCCAGCACCGAGCCGTCGCGGTCCCGCTGCAGGAGGGACTCAGGCGGCGATTGCGCGATCCCCAGCGCGCCTGGGAACCTGGGCAGGAGATTGACGAAGCTGCGGTTCTCGAGAAAGACGACGACGATGGTCTCGATCGCCTCGAACTGCTTGGGCAGCGGTCCGTCCTCGGCCAGGGCTTGGCCGGCCATTGCTGCCGCTGCCAGAAGGCCAATGAGTCTGCCTCTGATAAAATCCCGCATCGCACTCTCTCTTCGTTCGACACACTCGCGAAAACACCTACATCGCCGACCGTGAGCGCAGCCCGCAGCCCCGGATCGAACGAACGGCCGCCACCATGCTGAGGCGGGGCAAGATTTCAAGGCCAGTGGCGGCATCCTCACGGGGCCCCGCTGCCGCGGCGCTGGCGTCGTAGCAGAAGAGCGAATGCAATGAGCACCGCCACCGCGGCCATCACCCCTGCGACGATCCAGCCACGACGGGCGATGAGCAAGATGGTGGACATGTGCTCGGCGAGATAGAACGCGCCGAGCACCCAAAGCGACACCCACAATGCCGCTCCGAGCGCGTTGAAGATCAGGAAACGCCCCCACGCCATTCCCAGGGTTCCCGCGACGATACCGTTGAGCTGGCGCAGAACGTTGACGAAGCGAGCAAACGCAACGGTCGCCGCACCGTAGCGCGCGAATATCGCCTCGACCGCCTCAAAGCGTGCCGCGGTGAGCCCGATCCGAGCGCCGTAGCGCGACACCGCGGCGCGACCGAGCTTTCTGCCGATCCAGTAGCCGACGTTGTCGCCCAGAACGGATCCGACCCACGCAAAGAACAGAAGAGGCGGCAACGACATGTCGCCCCGCCCGGCCATGACCGCCGCGAAAATGAGTATCGTTTCGCCCGGCAGCGGCGCGCCTAACGCCTCGAGCGCTACGATCGTCATTACGGCAGCGACCCCGTAAGCTCGGATGAGATGCTCCAGGCTGCCGATAAGCTGTCCCAGCTCTTCCACTCTTGCCTCCGCTCAGATCGGCACTCGAGCACCGGCGCGGATGCGCGACCCTTCGCTCAAGCTCGCCGTCGCGGCTGATCTGCTGTGACCTTCAGTGCTCGCTGCCAAGGCCGTAACCACGAGTGTCCCGATCATCTTCGCGGGCCGTCGAGCCGGTCGCATTGGGTCTGGGCCAGCTCGGCCCGCCGGACCACGCTATCGGCGTGAAGGTTTTTCGGCGGCGTGCCGGGTCGAAGCGGAGTGAGCCGGTTCGTCGGCTCCTGCCCGAGGCGACGACAATCGCGACAGATCGTAGGTAAGAAGATCGCCGATCTTGCCAAGCTCAATGTCCGCAGGCGGATGCTCGGCCAAAATCTGTGGATCGAATGCATAGTGGCCTTGTTTGGGAAACACCGTGGTAACCCGTTCACCCCAGATCTTCTTCACTGCGGACAGAATGCGCAATTTGTCGTCGATGAGGACATAGTGACTGGCGGGATAGAGACGCTCCACGTATTCAAGCTCGCATTCCTTATGAATGTAGATGAGTACGCGGCCATCGACCGCCCGCCAGAGACCGGAGCGCTCCACTTTGCGCGGCTGGAACACGGCATCGCCGTCGGACAGGATGACGGCCGGGCCCCATTGCTGTACGTGCTTCACCGCGTCCAATGCCCCGGGGTACAGGCGCTCGGCAAACGGATAGTCGACCAGCCAGCTCGACATGCGTAGCACCTCGGGACGGTGCATCGCCTCGATTCGGTATCGCTCCAATGCGCCCAGATAGTCGGTGTATCCGAGCTCGTCGACCAGTTCTCTTAGGATCTGCCAGTATCTGTCGCGGGCCGCGGGGCCGTAATTCTCAGCTAGGTGCTCGCCCAGATCGAGCTGCACGCGATCGTTGTCGAGCAACGTATTGTCGACGTCGAGCAGAAAGACGATATCGTGCGTTTGGATCATCACACATACACGCTCTCGGCCATCCGAACCGTCTCACGTCCGCAGGCTTGGGTCCGTCTGACATCGCACCGTGCGCGCGAATGCGCAAGTGACAACACGACTTCCACCGACCGCGGGCTCCGCTGCACGAAGCCTTTCGCGTAGCGTTTTCCCGAGATCAAGCAGGCCTGCGTTCTGCGGCAATGCCACGGTTGCACTGTTCTCTCTTGCTCAAGCGCGAAGTTATGACCGCTTGATCTGTCCTCCTTTCCGGGCGAGCAGTTCGCGGACAATCTCTGAAACGCGCTCCGGTTCGAATTGGAATTTTCGCAGCAGCTCCTTGAGCGGGGCCGACGCGCCGAACGTTTTCATGCCGATGACGCGGCCGGACCTGCCGACGTAGCGTTCCCAGCCGAAGGTCGAGGCCTGCTCCACCGCCACGCGGGCCGGCACGTCGGGCGGCAGCACGCTGTCCTGGTAAGCTTGCGTCTGGTGTTCGAAAATATCCCAGGACGGCATCGAGACCACGCGCGAGCGGATGCCTTCAGCGAGCAATTCCTCGTGCGCCTCGACGCAGAGGCTGACCTCGCTGCCTGACGCGATGAGGATTACTTCAGGTTTTCCGCCCGGCGGGTCGGCGAGCACATAGGCGCCGCGTGCGACCCCGGATGCGGGCGCGTACTTGCTGCGGTCCAATGTCGGCAGGGGCTGACGCGACAAGGCCAACACCGCCGGCTCATGCCGTAGCTGCATGATATATCGATAGGCCTCAACGACCTCATTGGCGTCGCCGGGTCGCAGCACCACCAGGCCCGGTTCGGCGCGGAAGGACGCAAGCTGCTCCACCGGTTGATGTGTCGGGCCGTCCTCGCCGTCACCCATGGCATCGTGGGTGAACACGAAGATGGTGGGTAGCTCCATCAAGGCCGAAAGCCGAATGGCTGGCCTCGCATAGTCACTGAAGATGAAGAACGTGGCGCCGAAAGCGCGAAGTTTCGACAAGGAGAGTCCGTTGACTGCGGCCGCCATCGCGTGCTCGCGGATGCCGAAATGCAGGTTCCTGCCGCCGCGATTGTCCGGCTCGAAGTCTCCGGCGCCCTCGAACTTCAAGGTCGTCTTGTTGGACGTGCCGAGATCCGCCGAGCCGCCCAGCAGCCAGGGAATGTTCTGCGCAAGCACGTTGAGCACTTTGCCCGACGCGTCGCGCCCTGCGATACCTTTTGCGTCGGCCGGAAACACGGGAAGCCCGCGATCCCATCCTGCCGGCAGCTCGCGCCGCTGCATCAGGTCGATCTCGGTCGCGAGCTCCGGATATTTCGACCGGTAGTTCGCGAACCGTTCATTCCATTCGCCATGGGCCTTCGCGCCGCGCGCGCCGATCCCAGCGGCGAAGTGGGCGCGCACCGCGTCGGGCACCAGGAATTTGGCATCCTCGGGCCACCCGTAGTCGCGTTTGGTGAGGCGAACCTCCTCCTCGCCCAGCGGCTCGCCATGCGCCGCGGCGGTATCCTGCTTATGCGGCGAGCCGTAGCCGATGTGGCTGTCCAGGATGATGAAGGTCGGGCGGTCCTTGGTCCGGTGAAAGACGTCGAGCGCGTGCTCGATGCGGTCGATGTCGTTGGCGTCGCCTACGCGCAGCACGTTCCACCCGTAACCCAGGAACCGAGCCGCGATGTCCTCCGAAAACGTGATGCGCGTATTGCCTTCGATCGTGATGTGATTGTTGTCGTAGATCCAACACAGGTTATCGAGCGCGAGGTGACCCGCGAGCGACGCCGCTTCCGATGCCACGCCCTCCATCATGCAGCCATCGCCGCAAACGGCGTAGATGTTGTAGCCGAAGATCTCGAGGTCGGGGCGATTGTAGCGGTTGGCGAGCCACGCCTCGGCAATGGCCATGCCCACGCTGGTGGCAACGCCTTGCCCCAGCGGTCCGGTGGTGGCCTCGACCCCCGAAACCAAGTGATACTCTGGGTGGCCCGGAGCCTTGCTGCCGAGTTGGCGGAAGTGCCGAATATCGTCGAGTGAAACCGCGGGTTGTCCAAGCCGTTCGTATTCGGCATTCACGGCACGAGTGCCGGTGAGGTGCAGCACCGACCACAGCAGCATCGAGGCGTGACCGTTGGAAAGCACGAACCGATCGCGGTTCGGCCAGATCGGGTCCTGCGGATCGAAGCGCATCACCCGGTTCCACAGCGTGTAGATGAGCGGCGCCAGCGCCATCGGCGTTCCGGGATGGCCGGACTTCGCCTGCTCCACCGCGTCGATCGACAGCGTGCGAATGCAATTGATCGACAACTGGTCCAGTTGCGCGTTGGTCATCGGTCGGGGCGAATCCACTGCGGGGCTGGCCATAGCACTCATTTTTGCACCTCCTGTTCTTCGTTGGTGCCGAGCCGCTCGGCCGCGGCGCGGTCCGCGAGCAGCAACGCCCGATCCTGACGGACACGTGCGGCCGGAATGGATGGATCGCCGTCGCGCAGGCGTACCAGGATTGCGGCCTTCTCGGGGCCGGTCACGAGCCACAGCACGAGCCGCGACCGATTGATGATCGGAAAAGTCAACGTCATCCGGCGGTGCCCCTGGTAGGGACCTGCCACCGCGACGTCGGCGTCGGTGACGTCGAGGGCCGGAGCTCCAGGCACCAGCGACGCCGTGTGGCCATCGGGTCCGAGGCCGAGATGAACGAGATCGAGCACTGGCGGCGAGCCCGCCACGTCCCGCAGGGTCGAAGCGTACTGTGCCGCCGCGCGATCAAGATCCGCTGCCTCGACCGGCATGGCGTGCATGTGATCGGGGGGTAGCGGCACGCGCGTGAGCAGGCTCGTGTGCAGATGCGCAAGGTTGCGGTCGGGGTCGTCGGCGGGCGCGACCCGTTCGTCCACTTGAACGACGTGCACCTGCCGCCAAGGAAGCGGCTCGGCGGCCAACGCCCGCAGCATCAGCCACGGCGTGTGGCCGCCGCTGACCGCCATGACGTAGCGCCTGCGCGCAGTCACGGCGGCGCGCATGTCGGCGGCGATGACGGCCGCCGCCTTGCGGGCGATCGTATCGTCATCGGGATAGACTTGGATCTTCACGCGACGAACTCCGGTCCAGGTCGGCATCGGTCTCCACTGGCAAAAGCGCCAACTTGCGCCGGCTCACCCGACTGCTTGCACCCCCGGTTTCAGCTCGCCGATTTCTCCAGGTGGCCGCCAAATTCGTAGCGCATGGCAGAGAGCAGCTTGTCGCCGAAGGTCGCCTCGCCGCGGGAGCTGAACCGCTCGTAGAGCGCGGTCGAAAGCACGGGCACCGGGACGGCAGTGTCGATCGCGGCCTTGATCGTCCAGCGGCCTTCCCCGGAGTCGGAGACCCTGCCGGTGAAGTTCGTGAGCGCGGGATCCTTGGTCAGCGCGGTCGTGGTGAGGTCCAGCAGCCAAGACGCAACGACGCTCCCGCGCCGCCACACCTCGGCGATGTCTCGCAGATTGAGGTCGTAACGGTAGTGCTCCGGATTGCGCAACGGCGTCGTTTCGGCATCGATCGCGTGCTGCTGCTGGCCGACATTGGCGTGGCGCAGGATGTTCATCCCCTCCGCGTAGGCGGCCATGATTCCGTACTCGATTCCGTTGTGGACCATCTTGACGAAGTGACCGGCGCCGTTCGCGCCGCAGTGAAGATAGCCGAGTTCGGCGGTGCCGCCGATCTTATCGCGGCCGGGCGTACGCGGGATGGCACCGGTGCCGGGCGCCAGCGTCTTGAAGATCGGATCGAGGTGGCGCACGGCCGCTTCCGGCCCACCGATCATCATGCAGTAGCCGCGCTCCAAACCCCAGACACCGCCGCTGGTTCCGACGTCGACGTAGTTGATCCCTTTGGACGCGAGCTCATTCGCGCGGCGGATGTCGTCCACGTAGTAGGAGTTGCCGCCGTCGATGAGGATGTCGCCGCGCTCGAGATGAGGCACGAGGTCGGCGATGGCCTTGTCCACGACGGCCGCCGGAACCATCAGCCAGACGGCGCGCGGCTTCTCCAGCTTGCCCACAAGGTCGGCAAGCGAGGAGGCTCCGACCGCCTGCTCGCGCGCCAAGTCTGCAACCGCCTTCGGCGACATGTCGAAGACCACGCATTGGTGGCCGCCCTGGATGAGACGCCGGACCATATTGGCGCCCATTCTGCCCAACCCGATCATCGCGAGCTGCATGACATTCGTCTCCGTTAGGGCTGAAGTGCGGACCGCAGCCGCTGCATGGCGGCAGTGACGCTTTCACTTTCGTTGAAAATTGCCGACCCCGCCACCAGCACGTTGGCCCCCGCGCCTACCGCCAGCGGGGCGGTCGTCGCATCGATCCCTCCGTCCACCTCGAGACCGCACCCCGGCTTGATGCGATCGATCATCTCCCGCACACGTTCGATCTTCGGCAGCGTCGCAGGCAGGAAATGCTGGTGCCCGAATCCGGGATTCACGGTCATGACCAGCACCTGGTCGAGGTCCTGCAAGATTTCCTCGAGGACGGCCGGTGGAGTGGCCGGGTTGATGGCAACCCCGACCCGCTTTCCCAACGCCTTGATGCGTTGCACGGTGCGCGAGAGATCGCTTTCGCCCTCCCAGTGGACCAGAAATGAATCGGTCCCGGCCTCTACAAATTCTTCGACGAAGAAATCCGGATTGAAAATCATCAGATGCGCCTCCATTGGCAGGCGCGTCACCCTCCGCAGCGAGCTGATGACGGGTGCACCCATGGAAAGGTTGGGCACGAAATGTCCATCCATCACGTCGACATGGATGCCGTCCGCGCCGGCGCGCTCGGCCTCGGCCACCTGTTCGCCCAGTCGGGCGAAATCCGCCGCGAGGATCGAAGGAACGAGCTTGACCGCGCCAGTCGTCACGTTGCGTCCCTGAGCTTGCGGTAGCGGCGGATGAGATTGTTGGTCGAGCTGTCGTGACCGAGCTTGGGGTCGGGCTTGCTCTCCAGCTCCGGGATGATGCGTTGGGCCAGGGCCTTGCCGAGCTCGACGCCCCACTGGTCGAATGAATCGATGTCCCAGATCGCGCCCTGGGTAAAGACGCTGTGCTCGTACAACGCCACCAGTTTCCCGAGCGCGGCCGGGGTCAACCGATCCAGCACGATGGTGTTGGAGGGTCGATTGCCTTCGAACACGCGGTGAGGGACGAGCCAGTCCGGTGTCCCTTCGGCCTTGACCTGCTCGCGCGTCTTGCCGAAGGCGAGCGCCTCGGTTTGTGCAAATACGTTCGCCAACAGCATGTCGTGATGCCGGCCAAGCTTGTTGAGCGGTCGTGCGAAGGCAATGAAGTCGCAAGGAATGAGCCGGGTGCCCTGATGGATCAATTGATAGAAGGAGTGCTGGCCGTTGGTCCCGGGCTCACCCCAGTAGATCGGGCCGGTCTGGTAATCCACGGGCGTGCCGGCGAGCGTCACGTGCTTGCCGTTGCTCTCCATCGTCAGCTGCTGGAGATAGGCCGGGAAGCGCTTCAGATACTGGTCGTAAGGCAGCACCGCGACGGTCTGGGCACCGAAGAAGTCGTTGTACCAGATGCCGAGGAGTCCCATGAGGACCGGCAAATTGCGCGCGAACGGAGCGGTACGGAAATGCTCGTCGACTGCGTGAAAGCCCTCCAGCATCGCGCCGAAGTGATCCGGGCCGATCGCAAGCATGGTCGAAAGGCCGATGGCGGAATCCATCGAATATCGCCCGCCGACCCAGTCCCAGAACTCGAACATGTTGGCGGTGTCGATTCCGAATTCTGCGACCTTTTCGGCATTGGTCGAGACGGCGACGAAATGCCGGGCAACCGCCTTGGCATCGTCGCCCAGCCCGCGAAGCGACCAATCGCGCGCGCTGTGCGCGTTGGTCATGGTCTCCAAGGTCGTAAAGGTCTTCGACGAAATGATGAACAGCGTTTCGGCCGCATCCAAGTCGCGCGTCGCCTCCACGAAGTCGGTGCCGTCGACGTTGGACACGAAGCGGAACGTCATGGCACGGTCGCTATAGTATTTGAGCGCCTCGTACGCCATCACCGGCCCGAGGTCGGAGCCGCCGATGCCGATATTGACGACGTTGCGGATCGATTTGCCGGTGTGGCCTTTCCATTGACCGCTGCGGATACGATTGGCGAACAAGGCCATCTTGTCGAGCACGGCATGAACCTCCGGCACGACATTCTTGCCGTTGACGACGATGGACGCGCCTCTCGGCGCGCGCAGCGCCACGTGCAGCACCGCTCGATCTTCCGTGACGTTGATTTTCTCGCCTCGAAACATCGCGTCGATCCTGGCGCGCAGCCCGCATTGCTCTGCGAGCTCGACAAGCAACCGGAGCGTCTCGGCGTCGATGCGATTTTTCGAATAGTCCAGGAAGATGCCGGCGGCCTCCGCGGTCATCCGCTCGCCGCGCGCCGGGTCATCCGCAAACAGGTCGCGCAGGTGCCGGCCCTGCATGGCCCGATGGTGATCGGCGAGCGCCCGCCATGCCGCTGAAGTGCCCGTCAGGCGTGGAGGAGATATGTCCGATCGTGCGGCCATCTGCGGCACCTTCCCTGATGGTTCAAATGCGTCGTTGCGAGCGAGCCTCGACCGGCGGCAAGGCGCCCTCTGCCGCCCACAGCCGAAATCCGCCGCGAAAGGCATTGTCGTTGTTGCCCGCGCGGCAATGCTGCGGAAGCGCGTGGAACTTCCTGACGTTGCCGCCGCCAATCACGGTTTCGTCGGGCTGGAGCGCGGCGGTGAGACGCGCCACCACATCGGCCACGTGACGGCGCCATTTCTTTTTACCGTGGCGCTCCAGCCCGACCCGGCCCACATAATCCTCATAGGTTCCCTTCTTGTATGGCAAGTGGCCGAGCTCCATGGGCTCCACGATGCCGTCGACGATCATGGTCGATCCGAGCCCCGTGCCAAGGCCTAGAAAGAGCATCTTGCCGCCCTTGTAGCTTCCCAACGCCTGCATCGCGGCATCGTTCACGACCTTCACCGGACGACCGAATGCCTCGGCAAAATCGAACCCGACCCATCCGCGTCCCAGGTTGTGTGGTTCGGCAATGGGATGGCCGCCGTGCACCGGGCCCGGATAGCCGATCGAGACCACGTCATATGCCCACCCGCGGGCGAGCTTCTTGACTTCGGACACCATCCGCCTGGGCGCCAACGTCGGCCCGGATGGAAACGAACGCCGCTCGGTCTGGCCGGTGGCAAGGATCTTGACCGACGTTCCGCCCACGTCGACGACCAACACTCTCTTGGCCGAGGACGTCTTTGCGACGCGGGCACGCACTTGTCGCCCGGTCCGACGCTTGGCGGCGTGGCGCGACTTCGCTTTCACTGCGCTAGCTCGCTCGCTTGAGCACGGCCGATTTGGAGCCGATCACATCCATCAGGTCGTTCCAGGAATTGACGAATGACTTGGCGCCTTCGTCTTGAAGCCGGTTCGACAAGGCCCGGACGTCGATCCCCGCCGCGGCGAACCGCGCCAGCTCCTGTTCGGAATTGCCGCCGTCTGCGGGCATCGTCTCTCTGACCTCGCCGTGTTCGGCGAGCGCCTTCAGCGTGCCCTCCGGCATGGTGTTCACCGTGAACGGTGCGGCCAGGGCCTTGATGTAGAGGACGTCCGACGCCTTCGGGTCCTTGGTTCCGGTACTGGCCCATAGCAGGCGCTGCGGACGCGCACCGGCATTATACGCGCGCATCCACCGCGGCGAGCTCAACAAGTCGAGATAGGCCTTGTAGGTCCGCTTGGCGACCGCAATGCCGAGCCGATCGTGAAGCGCCTCCGGCACCTTGCCGGCCACCGCGACGTCCCAGCGGCTGATGAAGATCGAGGCCACCGAGGGGATATCGGGCTTCAACCCGGCGTCGATGCGCCGTTCGATGCCGCGCATGAACGCGTTGGCGGCTGCCAGGTACTGATCGTCGGAGAACAACAGCGTGACGTTGACCGGAACTCCCGCGAAGATCGCCTCTTCGATAGCCGGCAGACCTTCGGACGTGCCTGGAATCTTGATCATGACATTGGGCCGCCGCGCCTGTGCGTGCAACTCCTTGGCCACGGCAATGGTTGACTGCGTGTCGTGCGCCAGCAAAGGCGAGACTTCGAGCGAAACCCAGCCGTCCACGCCACAGGTTCGGTCGTGGACCGGCCGGAACAGATCCGCCGCCTGCGTGAGATCCTCCAGCGCGAGCTCGAAGAACAGCTTCTCCCCGGACTTGCCTTCCGCGAGCTTGCCTTTGATTGCGTCGTCGTAGTCGTTGCTGTTCTTGATCGCGTGGTCGAAGATCGTGGGATTGGACGTGAGGCCGGTGACGGAAGACTCGTCGATATAGCGGCGGAGCACGCCAGTCCTCAACAAGCTGCGGGTGATGTTGTCGAGCCAGAGACTTTGGCCCAGATCATGCAGGATTCGAGTGGCTGTCATGTTATCACCTCTGTCGCGCCCCGAATTCCGTAAGCCGCCGCCCGAGGCGAGGAGGCAGCGTTGAACTCCTCTTCGCCCTGTCGCCGCGGCAATCGTGACGTCACCCGCCGTCGTCGACGAGCCATCAGAGTTTCAGCAGCAGTCCTCATGCGCCATGCCTCCCGCGCGTATGATCGGCCCTGATCGGCAGCCATGCCCGCTTGTCGCGGGCGAGCAGGCGATTGGCGGCCTCGGGGCCGGCGCTGCCGGCGGCATAATTGGGGAAGTCGCTGGCAGGCGTGCGCGCCCAGGCATCGAGCAGGCCCTGCACCGCGCGCCATGCCGCCTCGACCGTGTCAGCGCGCTGGAACAAGGTCGCATCGCCGATCAGGCAATCGTAGATCAGCGTCTCGTAGCCGACCGAAGCGAGCGGTGCGAAATAATCCCGGTAGGCGAAGTCCATTTCGACCCCGTCGATTTCGATCTCGGCGCCGGGGCGCTTGGCGCTGAAGCTGAGTGACAACCCCTCATCCGGTTGGATGCGGAGCGTCAGAATGTTGGCGGGCAGCCGCTCGACTGGCGTGTCGCGAAAGAGCGCGTAGGGCGCTTGGCGAAACTGCACCGCGATCTCGGTCGTGCGTGCGGAAAGGTACTTGCCGGTGCGGAGATAGAATGGCACGCCGGCCCAGCGCCAATTGTCGATGCCGAGCTTGAGGGCAACATAGGTTTCGGTCATGGAGCCTTGCGCGACGTCGGGCTCCTCGCGGTACCCACGCACTTTTTTGCCGAGCACCACGCCCGTGCCGTACTGACCACGCACGGCATCGTCAGGCGAGATCGGATGGATCGCCTGGAACAACTCGGTCTTCTTGGCACGCACGGCATCGGCTTCGAATGAAGTCGGCGGCTCCATTCCGATCATGGCAAGGAGCTGGAAGAGATGATTGGGCACCATGTCTCGTAACGCGCCGGTTTGTTCGTAGAAGCGGCCGCGGGCCTCGACCCCAACGGTCTCGGCCGCCGTGATCTGAACGTGGTCGACATGATCGCGATTCCAGAGCGGCTCGAAGATGCCGTTGGCGAAGCGCAGCACCAGGATGTTCTGCACCGTTTCCTTGCCGAGAAAGTGATCGATGCGATAGATCTGGTCCTCGGACAACACCTTGAGGATCTGCGCGTCGAGAGCCTCGGCCGATGCAAAGTCGTGCCCGAACGGCTTCTCGATGATCACTCGCCGCCACGCTCCCTGCGATTGTCGGGCGAGGCCGGCGCGGCCGAGCTGCTCGACCACCGGGCCGAAGAACCGGTCGGGGACCGCCAGATAGAACAGCACGTTGGCGGTACCGTTCTGCCGCCTTTGTTGATCGGCCAGCAGCTTTCCGAGCTGACTGAAGGTGTCGGGCTGGGTAAAGTCTCCGCGCATATAATGCATGCGGTCGATAAGCCATGACCAGGCCCGCTCGTCGATCGCCTCGCCCTTTTCTTCGCGCCCGCCGGCGCGCGCGAAGGTTTGCATCGTCTCGGTCAGGCTCTGCCGCCACGCGTCCGTGGTCTGGTCGTTTTGGTCGAGGCCGATGATCGCGAACTCGTCGGGAAGCTTGCCTGCTCTGACGAGGTTGTAGAGCGCCGGCATGATGAGGCGTTTGGTCAGATCGCCGCCGGCGCCGAAAATCGTCAGGGTCGCAGGCGCAGGTCGATGGCCGGACAGACTCCTCGCCACTGTTGCCGCGGCGTCGAGGGTCTGTTGCGAGGCGTCTAGAACCATGTCGACCCTCCTAACCGCCGTTCCAACGAACGCACGGCCACCACTTCGTTCCGCCGCTGCGGCTTTCGCCGGCATTATAGAGCTTATTGCGGGCACGTCAGGTTGAAAACCCAATAGCGCCAGTGTCAGGATGGAAACGGCGCCGGCTGCCCACGCTTAGGGCACGCCGTCTCAAGGGGTGCTCTCCAAAAAGGGGGCTGATATGAACAACGGGCTTGTTGCGGTTCTGGCTGGGGCTGGCGCGGTTGTGCTTGCGACGACTGCTTTGGCTGTGGAGTCGACGCAGGTCGAACGAGTTCAGGCTGCGTTGGACGCGTGGCTTACGGCGCGGGCGCCGATCGAAAAGGTCACCGGCATCGCCGCTTACGTAAGCTTTGGCGCCGCCGGGCCGGCAATCGAAGCTTTCGCCGGGAGGGTGGGCCGCGAACCCAACGCCCGCCCTGTCGATCAAGAAACGCTTTTCCAGATCGGAAGCACGTCGAAGTCGTTCACCGTAGCGGTGATCCTTAAGCTCGAAGCGGCGGGCAAGCTGTCGATCAACGATACGCTCGGCAAATGGCTGCCGGACTACCCGGCCTGGAAGGACGTCACCATCCGCCGCCTCCTCAATATGACGAGTGGTATTCCCACCTATTCCGAGACCGAGTGGATGTCGCGGGCATGGGCGAAAGAGCCGATGAGAGCCTTCACGCTCAAGGACTTGGCCGACGCCGCCTATCCCAGCGCCACCAACCGGCTGCCGGTGGCGGAGGGCTGGTTCTATTCGAACACAAACTACATTCTCGCCGGCATGATCGCCGAGAAAGCCGCAGGCGAGTCTTTCCGCGATCTTGTCCACGAGTTGGTGATCACGCCTCATCGTCTCACCTCGACCTTCTACGAGGCCAGCACGTATCCGGAGCCGGTCATCGCGCGTCTTTCGCACGGCTACTTCGAGAACACGGCGTGCACTGGCTACCAACCTCACGATTGCAAGGAATCGTGGAATACACCGGTTGTCGGGCGCGACATGCGCGAGGTCAGCGTGTCTTGGATGCAGTCGGCCGGGGGCGCCATCTCCAGCGCCCGCGACGTCGATCGCTGGATGCGCGCAGTCTTCGGCGGAAAGGTGGTTCCGCCAAAGCAGCAGGAAGAGTGGACCGAGCTTGTCTCGACCAAAACCGGCAAGCCGATCGCAACCGTTTCCACCGACGACCCGAGCGGCTTTGCCCTCGGCCTGGGCTGCAGGATTTTTGGGTCGCTTGGCCTGCAATGGTTTTACGAGGGCGAGAGCCTTGGTTATAGGACGGTCTACGTCTGGATTGCCGATCAGGATCTGATGATCACGGTCCAGACCAACACGCAGCCACCCAAAGGCACCGACAAGATCGGCGAGGTCATCAACGCCCTCTACGAGATCGTTAAAAAGCCTCACCCGATCAAATGAGAACCGGCAAGCACCGTGGTGGGCTTCCGCACAGCATCTCGTGGGTGAGATCGCCGTCAAACGCTCGCCAGGCTCGCCTCACCGGTACGGCTGGCAGAGCGGCAACCAGCGGTGACTGTCATCGAAACGTCATCAGATCTTCACAGTAAGTGGTATTGAACTGTCATTGCCATTGAACAAAATGGGTACACAGCGATGGAAATCATCATTACTGAGTTCGACGATGCGAGCAAAAGAGTGACGTTGATTGGCAAGCTCGACATAGCAGGTGCCGGGAAGATCGAACTGCCGCTTGCGACAGTCGCCGGATCGCGGAAGAACGTCGTGGTCGACATGGTCGGCGTGGACTTCATCGCGTCGATCGGAATCCGCCACTTGGTCATCGCAGCCAAGACCGTATCGCGCGCCAATGGGAAGTTCCTTTTGTTTAACCCGACACCGCTCGTCACGGAAGTGCTTGTGACCGCAGGCCTGGAACAAATGCTGCCCATCGTGCGCTCTGAGGACGAAGTCCTTGCTGCCTTGCGAGGCTGATGCGAGTTCAACGTGGATACGCCCTGTGCGCGAGCAAACGGAAACACGCTCATTCGGAATGAGCGGGAGCGAGGTCGTCGCAATCGACGGCTGGCTGGAGGAGGTCTGTTCACGCTGGGGTGCAAGCGAGCGCGCAATGTTCAGCGCCCGCTTGTGTGTCGCCGAGCTTGCCGCTAACGCGATCGAACACGGTGTTGCAAGCACCGATGCCGACCATATGGTTGTGACGGTGCGCCGGCGTAGCAATGGTATCGAACTCGAGTTCCTCGACTCGCGTGCGCCCTTCGACCCGACCGGTCATGCGCGTACCGCCGCAGCGCAATCCGTCAAATCCGAAGCTCCCGGCGGGTATGGACTGACGCTTTTGCACGCTTTTGCCACAGGGCTGACCTATTCGTACGACGGCACCTACAACCGCGTTCGTTTGACGGTCGGCTCAAACTGATCGATTGGTGCAGGGTCGCGGTCTCGCGGACTCTGACAACGAGAACGCGGGTCGGTTAGGGCCCTCCAACAGCGGTCGGCGAGGTCCGGGCATGGTGGTCGTTTGGGGTCGAGGCGTGCGCCCCGCAAGCGCGCCAGAGGTCGCGCGTTTCACGCCCAACATTGTCAGGTGCACCATCGGACCCGTTCCGGGCCGGAGCGAGTCCCCGGATTAGATCGCCGCGCTAGGCCCGCCTGAAAAAGGGGCCAATTAGATGATTTCGCAACCGGACAGCCGCCCCGGGTTTTCTCACGGTGTGCTTATCGGGGTACACGGGTTTTGCGGGTACCTGGGGGGCGACCAGCCCGAACTGGCTCCTGGATGACGACTTCCAAAACGGTGCCACGCACGCCGAGGGTCGCGTAGGGAGTCTTGATAGTGTAGCTCCGGGAGTCTTGCACCCCCGTGACAAACCGATAAGCGCCACGAGTGGCGTTGACGACCACGGTGCCAGTCGCTTTGTTTGGATCGTACACGAACTTGTCGAGCCGCACCGTTGACATCGGTCCGACGCTCAACATCGTTCTGTCGAGGAACTGCAGATTGGCCTGCCCGGTGGCGCCGGTATTGACCGTCTCGGCGGCATGGACGTCAGAATCCGGTGCGAGTTCTCCGGCCACGGTGCCTTGGGCCTGGGGCTTGACCGAGGTGGCCTTTCCGATCCTTTGCTGGGCATACGCCGGTAGCGCCATACAGGTCGCCAGAGCGATCGCGAGTACAGTTGAGGGATTGCGCATGGGGCTACCTTGTCCGCGATACCTTGAACTTCCCAGTGAGGGCTAAACGGGGTCTCGCCGGTAGGCGAAACCCGGCAACCCCCCTCCGACCGCTTCCACCGGCACTTGCTTTGCGAACCGCTGCAGTGAGCTGCCGGCGCCGTGCAGGAAGCCGATCCCCTTGGCGCCGGGAGCTCGGGGCCGCAGCTCCGTCACGATGCATCAGCTCGGCACTCACGCACGGGCGCCGCAACTCGTCGGGCGCAAGCACGCCAGCCGAGCCATTACGGGCTAACTGGACGCTGATCCTCATCTCGAGTCCCAATCACCAGGGCGGCAGCTGCGGCTGCTCCGGCCAAGAGCGCGAGCTCAGGGATCGGGATTGCCGCTATCTCGGGGTTAAACGGCAGGATCGACTCGCTGACTTGCGTGTGAAATATGCGGCCGTCGGAGCAGACAATCGTGACCGCATCGGGCTCGTTCACAGAAGCTGTCTGTCCCGTCACGGAGCGAGCGTGAAACCCGCCCTCGACTAGCCGAACCTTCACGAAGCCCTGAGCGCCGCAGGGGTTGTCAGTTGGGGCGGGCGGAGCCTTATAGACAAGGTCGGCCCCCAGCGCTTGCTGTGAAATCAACATTAGCGCGACCAGCGACGCAAGGAGCTTCATCAGCCTCTCCCCCGACCCAATACCTCTATCACATAACGTCCATCACGTTCGTTAAAATATTAGGCATTGGTTTTTTCGAGTTGGCGTTGCCAAATGTCAACCCATCAGGGGTTGCGTTGGACAATGCCGAGGCGCTACCGCGATGCTTTCGGCGGCAGTGTGCTCGACGGGGCACACCTACGGTCACATGCTCCAACGTGGCAGGACGGCTCGGGCCATGCGCGGCTCCCCCGCTGCGCCGGTTCTCGCTCCGGGTCGCCGTGATGGGCCGGCCGACCTGCCGGATCTGGGAGATCCAGGTCGATCAGGGTACGGCCACTGTCCGCAGTGCCTCGTGTCGCCAAGAATGCATCGCACCTCCGATGCCGGTCAGGCTCCTGGATGGCGGTCACCGGGCCGGAAATATGCCAATCGACCAGGTTGCCGTGCCGGACGAACTGCCGGCCTTTTCGGGCGCAGACGGGATTCCTTGCCCTGACTACTTCTCCGTGATCACAAATGATCCATCCCAATCAATCGGCAACGCATCGTTTCGAAATTGCGCGATCCGAGAGAGAAAAGTTTCGTAGCAAGTCTCGAGCGAAGGTACGCCAATCGAACGGCATTGGCCGAGAAGCCGTTCGGCCTCGTCCCATTGCTGCCGACGGTACGCGGTGAGAAACTCTTGGTGCTTGCCGGACAAGCGTCCGAGTTCCGCACTCCCCGCCCGGAGCGCCTCCAAAAAGGTGTAAATTCGAGTCGGTCGTGTGCGCCCCTTCACCCTTACCATGTCGAGCTCAAGGGCAGGAAGGTCATGCACCATCTCAAGAGTATGCTGCCCGATGACGTTCGAAACGCCGTATACTTTCGACAAGCTCTCGAATCGCGATGCGACATTCACCTCATCTCCAATTGCTGAATAATCGAAGCGAATGTTCGAGCCCAAATTGCCAACGCAGCACCGCCCTGTGTTGATGCCAAATCCTATTTTGACGTCTTGAAATGGTCGATCGAGAGCGCTCGCTCGCTCCCTCCATTCTATGTTCAGGTCGTCGATTTTCCTAAGCATCTGCAATGCTGAGCGACATGCATTCGCTGCGTGTTCCCGGTCGTCGAGCGGCGCGTTCCAAAAGGCCATGATCGCATCGCCTATGTACTTGTCGATCGTGCCTCGATGCGCCAAGATGATTTCGCTGAGCGGACTCAGCAGCTCGTTGATGAAGCGCGTGAGCTCCGATGGCGTCAAACCCTCGGAAATCGAGGTAAAGCTTCTCACATCGCAGAACATCAAGGTGAGTTCCCGTTCTTCCCCTCCCAGTTCCAGCTTTTCAGGATTGGCGATCAGCTCCTCTACGACCGCGGGGGCGAGGTACCGCCCAAACGCGGCGCGGATTGCCCCGCGTTGAGCTTCCACATTCTGGTAGGTATAGGACGTAACAGCCACTGTTACCAAACCCAACGATAGTGACGTGTAGGAAGGATCCAACATAAGGCCACCATAATGGAAGGCGATCCAGCTTGCGGCCACAACGCACAGGATCGTCACCGCACCAATCGTAAGGGCCGGTCGCGCGGAGACACGCGGCAATACGAGCGCAAGCATTATGCCAAAGGCCAGAATCACGAACTGTTCCAACCCGAGAGCATAATCGGGGCGATGGAGAAACTCGCCCTTCAGCATTTGCTCGAGCATTTGCGCATGGATTTCGACTCCCGGCACTGACGGATCGAGCGGTGTTGCCCGCAAGTCGAACAAGCCGGCCGCGCTAGTTCCAACGAAGATGATCTTGCCGGAGATCTCGTCGTCGGGCATCGCCCCGGACAGCACTTTCCAGGCTGGCAGGTAGATCGCTTTGGTGAAATGGCGAAATTTGACGAAGATGGCTCCTTCGGAATCAGTGGGAATTTCGAGGTTGCCGATGCGGATATGATTAAGCCCGGTCGCCTTTCCGAGGGCAGTTTCCCCGCTCGCATTCGACGATTTGAGCAAGTAGGTCGACGCACCTTGGGCTACTCGAATCGCTTCGGCCGCAAGAGCCGGGATGTATTGGTCGTGAACGCGGTAAATCAGCGGCAGATTACGCACGATCTGATCGCGCTCCGGTATCCAACTGATCGCTCCAATTCCATGCGCAGCGTCATCGAGCATCCTAAGATTGCTGCTGAGTCCAGGGAAGGTCACCAGAAAAGGGCTTGGATCGTCGCCTGCAACGGCAAATCCAGCCTTTTTTGATGGAAAGACACTGGTGGGCTTGTCGAGCAAAGCTGTTGCGAGCACGGTCGGGTTCTCTGCGAGTGCATCGGCAAAGGCCCTATCGTTGCTGCGCAGCGAGTCCTCGGGCGGTCGCAATGCCACCTGATGCGGCGGAATTCGGATGCCGGTTTGCTTCGGCGACGAGCGATCGGGCTCGATGAATAGGAAGTCAAAGGCGACGACGGCGGCTCCCTTGCTTCCCAAGTTGACGACGAGATCACGCAAGAGCGTTCGCGGCCACGGCCACTGGCCGTACCTTGCAAGGGATTCTTCATCGATGTCGACGATGCGGACCGGAACGTTCGGGTCAAAGGGTGCCGGACTAAGACGGTGGAGGGTATCGAATGCCAACAAACGCAGTGACCGCACGACGAAGGGGTCGGCATAGCGAACCGCTAGGACCGTTGCGAGAACCACCAGTACGAGCAAAGTGTAATATGAACGAGGCCTGAGAACTCTCATTGTCGCTCGATGAACACCGCCGGATCGCGAGTTGAGTCCGCATGATCCCGTCGCGAAGCTGAACAATACATGCCGCCATAATAAGGATCAATGGGTGCCCGGAGCGCCGGCGCAGGCGGGTGAGCAAAGGAAACGCCGGTCGTATGCACATATCGTCGCGGGCGTGGCCCGTGGCTGTGTGACGCGAGCCCCGTCCCCGAGTCTGGTTTCTGCAATCGACCAAGTGGTGCGACGCCCGGGTCAGGGGTGGATCCGCTCTGATATGTCCGGCGGCCATGAATGGCCTGCTTCACATCCTCGGCCTCAGTGACGGCGACGTGCCAGAGTTCACAAATTACCCCTTGGGTGTCTCGACACCGGAGCCCTCGACGCCGCCCTTTCGGCAGCGGGCCAGATCAACTGATAGTATTCTTGCCATGGATGGCCTAGGATTTAGATACGGCATGATGAACAGCACGCCAACGGCGCCACGGCTCGCGGCCTCATGTCCCTGGCGGTCTTGGATCCGATCTTGCTTCTCGAGAGCACCAACATTGACTGCGCACGACATCTCTCGAAGCAGCCATGCGCGACAATCGCGGCCCCGGGCATCCAAGAGAAGCAGGCGGGCGAAATGACGCGCGCGCCATGACCATGCGGCTTCCGCGCTCCAGAATCGCCGACATCGTCCGAGCGCTTCCTGCTTTCGCATCTGTGCCGGAGCGCGCCGGTATCGACCTGGTTCAAAACGGACAGCTCACTGAGTACGAGGAGGAGCAGCTTCTCATCACGCAGGCGGACCCGAGCGATCACGCGCTGATCTTGATCGAAGGCACCGTCGAGGTGCTTGTAGAGAGCAAGTATGGCTTTGTTCACTTGGCGACGCTCCAGTCGCCCGCCTTCGTCGGTGAAATCGGTGTGCTTACCAATGTGCCAAGAACGGCATCAATCAAGGCAAGAACGAAGGTCCTGGCCGCCAGACTTGGGTTTGACGAGCTTCATCGCTTCGGTCAGGAAAATCCTGCTTTCCTCTCGGCTCTCATGCATCAGCTTGGCCAGCGGTACCAAACCTTCAACAAGGCGATGGGCTTCTACTCTCATGCGCTGGGTGCACTTGAACGCGATGATTTCGAGCTGACGCTTCTCGATGATCTGACGAGCCCCCTGCCGGAACTAGTCGACTTCTCGAAATCATTCGCGAGCTTGGCAGAACAGATCACCCTTCGCCGCGCACAACGCGAGGAGATGGCAAACGCGCGCGCGATTCAGGAAAGCATGTTGCCCGATCGACAAGCGCTGGAGCAGTGCCGGGAATACGTTGAAGTTGAAGCCGCAATGCGTCCGGCCCGCGAGGTCGGCGGAGATCTTTATGATTTCTTTTTGATCGATTCCGATCGTTTAGCATTCACCGTCGGTGATGTCTGCGGAAAGGGCATTCCTGCCGCCCTGTTCATGGCCATGACGCAGATGGTGATGCGATACATGCTGCAGCAGGAGACTGATGTGGGAGCTGCTGCAACAGCCGCCAATTCGATTCTGGCAGCAGGCAATCGCGAAATGATGTTTGCAACACTGTTCTGCTCGGTCCTTCACTTGAAAACCGGCATGCTGTCCTACTGCAGTTGCGGCCACCACTCTCCGCTCATCTTGCGCAAGGATGGCCGCGTCGAAACGGTTACGGCACTCAACCCCGCGCTGGGCCTTGTGGAAAACGCGAAATACGGGACGAATTCATTGATTCTGGAGCCTTGCGATCGGTTATTATTGTTCACTGACGGGTTTGTCGACGCTTTGAACGATGAGGAGACGCGTTTCGGCGCCGAGCGCCTGAACGAATTGGTGGAAAGCCTCCGTACGCTCCCTTCTCGTGGGTTCATCGATGGTCTTATGGGAGCGGTCAACGATTTCGCTGGCGACACGCCGCAATTCGACGACCTCACGTCCTTGTTGGTCACCGTAATCGCCAGGAAAACAGATCATGACGATGCGATCCGGCAGCAGTCAGTTCTTGCCGTAACGACGGAATGAAGCAGTGCATGAGAAGTTGAAGAAGGAAAGTGCAGGTTGAGCGTTCTCGGCACCCTTATGATTCATTCGATGTCCTTTTGCCGGATCATCGGCCGCCGGGGCCGCCTACCGGCGCTCGAACGCTTCGTCGATTACCTGCGGAAGCACGACCAGGTGTGGATGACGCGACGTATCGATATTGCGCGCCACTGGCACGCAAACCACAAGGCCCGGATCGCCGCATAGCCGCAGTCGCCTTGCAGCACCAGGTTGAGCCGTCAAGCCGCGGGGTCGCTTCTTGATGTAAGCGACCCCAAACCTCGTCGCTGAGGAGCGCCCGCAGGGCAATCGACTTGCCGAGGAAGCACTCCTGCCCTCAGATGGCCCACTACGGCGACTTCAAATTCCATGGGGTTGTGGCGAATCGACTTAATCGCGCGCCGCCTTTAGTCTTCGCTATGCCGAGGGAGATCTCCGCGAACCCATTGGAAGCGAAATGATCATCGACGCTCATCAGCACTTTTGGTGGACTGCAAGGCGGGCGCACACTTGGCCGGACATCCTTGGCGATCGCATGAACCGCGACTTCACGCCCGACGATCTCCTGCCCGACCTGCGCAGCGCAGGTGTTGACGGCACGGTGCTGGTACAATCCCTCAATGATGTCGATGAAACACGCGAGTACCTCGACCTGACGCGGGAGCATGATTTCATTCGGGCGGTGGTCGGATGGATTCCCCTTGTCGAACCGAAAGAGGCGGCGCGTACGCTCGAAAGCCTGCAGGCTCGCGGCAAGATCGTGGGGATCCGACATCTGATCAGCTTCGAGCCCGATCCTGACTGGATCTTGCAAGGCGGCGTCCTGGGCTCTTTGAAGCACCTTGCCGCGCACGATCTCGCGTTCGACGCCGTCCCGATGAATTTTCGTCAGATGGAGAGCGTGTTCACGTTGGCAGAGCGGCTCCCGGATCTAAGGATCGTTATGAATCACTGGGCTCGGCCGCCAATCGTCGACCAGGGATGGGAGCCTGGGGCCACGATGGTCAAGCGCGCGGCCGGTTACCCCAATGTTGCGGTGAAATTGTCGATTGGGATCGATGTCGCGACGCGCTGGCGCTGGAATGCAGCGCTCGCATCGCGCTACGCCGAGTACCTGATCGAGCAGTTCACGCCGGATCGCGTGATGGCGGCAAGCAATTGGCCGGTGGTGCTTCTTGGCGCGAGCTTCGCGGAGATCTGGGGCGGGATTACCGAGCTTGTCGCTCGCCTATCGGACGCGGAGCGGCGAGCGGTGCTCGGGGAAACCGCGACGAGGATTTATCGTCTGAACTGACCGCGGCTCGCACAAAGGGCCAGCCCGACTTCGTCTGCCTCATTGACGAATAGCGACGGGCAGCCAAGTCGCAAGCTGCGGAAAAAAGTACAGCAGGAAGCACAGTGCCGAAAGCATCAACGCATAGGGTAACGAGGCTCGTGAAATCGTCGCGAGGTCGATGTCGCGGGCGATCGACTGGATCGCGAACAGGTTCAGTCCCACCGGCGGCGAAAGTTGCGCAAGCTCCGCCTGGATCACTAGAATGACCCCGAACCAGATATTGTCGTATCCCAAAAGCTTGAAGGCGGGGTAAAGCACCGGCACCGTGAGCAGCATCATCGAGATGCCGTCGAGCGCTGCCCCGAGGGCGAGATAGAGCAGGAACAGCAGGGCAAAGAACGCGAACGAATAGCTGGCGATTCCGCTCTCGACCAGGAACCGCGATACCCCGCGTCCGATGTCAGCCTGGACGATGGCGAAGCCCAGGATTTGCCCGTTGACTACGATGATGGATATCACACAGGTGATAGCGACAGTATTGACCAGCGCCGCCCAAAGGTCCGAGGCCGTCATTTCGCGGTAGAGCGCCGCGACGACCAGCGCGAGCAGACAGCTCAGTCCGGCCGCCTCGGTCGGAGTCACCAGACCCCAATACATACCGCCGATGGTGACCAGCATGATCGTCACGACCGGAACGATCTGGGCAATTGCGATTGCCACCTCGCTCCAACTGTGTCGCGGCTTGCGCGGGGGCACCAGCGTGGGATCGGCATAGACCCGAATGGTCACGTAGGTCATGAACATGAGCACCGCGATCGCGCCAGGGATGATGGTGGCGACGAACAGGTCGATCGCCGATTCGTTCACCACCGTGCCGTAGACGAGCAGGAAAATGCTTGGCGGGATCAGGTTACCGAGCGCGCCGCCGCCGGTTAGAGTCCCGAGCGTGATGGCGTCCTTGTAGCCTCGCTGCCGCATCTCCGGGAGCGCGACCGTGCCGATCGCCAGCGCCGTCGCGGTCGAGGAGCCGCTGATCGCGGAGAACAACGCGGCGCCCATGATGTTCGATTGGGCAAGCCCGCCCGGCACGCGATTCAAGAGCACGCTGAGGCCTTGGTAGAACCGCTTCGCGGCGCCGCTTCGCAGGATGATTTCGCCCATCAGCACGAACATCGGGATCGCGGTCAATGTGAAAGAGTTGACCGTGTTCCAGATCACGTCGGCGAGGCTCGGCCATAGCACGGTGCCGCGCAGCAATGTGATGCCGACAAGCCCGACAAAGCCCATCGCGGCTGCGATCGGCACGCCAAACACGATCATGAGCGTCAGCAGGAGGAAGTAAATCGAGAACGCAAGCTGCCAGCTCACGAGACGTCTCCGACGCCATAGCGCGCCGCATCCTGGTCAGCTCGTCGTGGCGCCAGCCCCACCGAGCGCCGCAGCAATTCTTCCAGATAGGCCGCGCACAACAGGCTGTAGCCGATCGGCATTGCGAGCTGTGGGAAGATAAGCAGCGTTCCGGATGGCTGCGTCGACTGCGTTCCGAAAAGGTAGCTGAGCTTCACGAGACCGTAGACGCTCAGGAGGCAAACTGACGACAGCGTAAGCCCGACAAGCGCCGCAAGGCTGTACACCGCGTTCTGCGCGCGGCGGGATAGCCTGTCGAGCACCGAAGTCATCATGAGGTAACGATCGGATCGCAGCAGGTGCATGCCGCCCAGCAGCACGATCCAGGCGTAGAAATAGCCGCTGTACTCATCCGCGATGCGCGTCGAATATTGGAACAGATACCGACCGAACACCTCGGTATTGATCAATATCACCATTGCGACCAGGAACAGGGCAGACAGCTTCAGCGCGATGCCCTCGAAGAACCGCAGCAGGGTGCCCAGTCGTTCGATGATCGCTCGGATCACGGTCACCGCGGCGCACTCGTTGTTCGCGTCGCAACGATGGGGTAGTCGGCGGGCCTGCGCGTACTGCCGCACCTCCCACAGGGTAGGGCCTACTTGCAGGCCTCCGATACCGCGCCAACCAGCTGCTGTGCCGCAGTGCCGTTGTCCTTCGCCCATTGGTCCAGGATCGGCTGCATCAGGGTCTTGGCGCGCACCAAATCTGCGGCGGTCGGATCGACCAGCACGCCGCCCTTTTCCTTGAAGCGGGTGCGCGCAGCCTGGTCCGCCTCCTCAATCGCCTTGAGATAGCGCGGCTGCCATTCCCCGGCCTTCGCGAGCACGATGGCCTGCAGGTCGGCGGGAAGCTTGCGGAATTCCGCGCCGTTCACGCCGATGAGCTGATGGCCCATTTGGAAGCTGAGCAGGTATCCGTACTTGGCGTTGTCGTAGAGGCGCCAGTCGACGGCCGGGATCGTCGCAGTGATCGCGCCATCGATTACCTTACGGTCAAGCGCAGCGACCACTTCGGCCGCCGAAACGGTGACACCCACGGCGCCGAGCCTCTCCAGCATGCCGACATGCATGCGCGACCACATCCGGAACTTGCCGCCCTTGACGTCGTCGATTGAAGTGGGGTTCTTGCTCAGCCACAGCTGCTGCGGCGGCATTGTCCAATGCAGCAGCGTCACGATATCGAACTTGTCCCTGAGAAATCCGTCGATCGTTGGGCGAGCAGCTTCCACTGCCTTGGCGAAGCCGGGCAGCGACGTGCAAACGAAGGGGACGTCGAACACGTTGAGCCCTGGCATTTCACCGAGGTGGCCGCCCGGCACTATGTCGCCAGCCTGCACTTGGTTGCTGGCCACGATTCGCAGAACGTCGGAAATCTTGTACGGAAGCTCGCCGCCTGCGTAGACGGTGACCTTCAGCCGGCCATTCGTCGCCTTGGTCAGGTCTTCGGCGAAGGTTCGATGAAGATTGCTCGGCATGTCATTGACGCCGAAGAAAGTGAACAGCTTCCATTCAAAGTCGGCGGCTGCGGCAGGGAGCGCGAGCGAGAGCAAGCCGACAATGCTGATGAACGTGCGCCGGATCGACACGATGCAACCTCCCCATTGACTTCGATCGAAACGACGGCTGTGGTCGGATGCCGCTCTCGTCGTTTCATTATGAATTCTTCTTCTTGGCCGTTCAGCCTATCGACGTGCCAAAATGCTGTCAAACAAGAGGCGCTGGTCCGCGGCCGCCCCGCGCTCCACTTGCACGTTGAGTGACTTGCCCAACTCGAAAGCCGCGATCGTCAGGTGGGTGAGCTTACAGCCGACGCGACAACATGGGCGCGTTGTTCTCCGAGCCCTTCGACGCCGAGGCGAAGCTCATCTCCGGCGCGCAAGTAGCGTTGCGGTCTGAGGCCGGTATTCGTACCGGCTGGCGTACCAGTCGAAACGATATCCCCGGGATTGAGCGACATGAACGCGCTGACATAGCTCACGAGCCAAGCGCACTTGAAGATCATGTCGCGCGTTGAGCCGTCCTGCATGCGCTTGCCATTGAGCTCAAGGAAGATGGCGAGGGACTGGGGATCAGCGATCTCGTCGGCGGTGACGAGATAGGGACCGAGCGGCGCGAAAGTGTCCGCCGACTTGCCTTTCGCGAAGCACGGCTCACCGCGCTCGAACTGGAATTCGCGCTCCGCGACGTCGTTCAAGATGCAGTAGCCGGCGACATGCTCAAGCGCATCGCGCTCCGCGACGTTCTGTGCCCGCGTCCCGATCACCATCGCGAGCTCGGTCTCCCAGTCACAGCGCACCGAGCCCGGTGGAAGGACGATATCGTCGTTCGGCCCATTGACAGCGCTAATTGCTTTCAGGAACAGGAATGGCTCCGCCGGAATCGGCAGGCTCGCTTCCCTGGCGTGGTCGAAGTAGTTGAGACCGGCGCACACGATCTTCGGAATGCTCGATATGCAGGCACCGAAACGAGGTACGCCCCTTACGGCGGGGAGGCTCGCCGGATCGATGCTGCGCAGGCGCGCCAGCGACGAAGGTTCGACGACCGCCGGGGTGATGTCGGCCACATGCGCCGACAGGTCCCTGATGATCCCGTCAGGGTCTAAGAGGCCCGGCCTTTCCTGGCGGCGTGGTCCGTAGCGCAGCAGCCTCATCGGTGTCGATGATCTGAACCTGGATCGCGTTACCCGGCGAAGCGCGTCTCCGGCAGCCCAGTCACGCCGACATCGATCGCGAAGAGCCGGCCAGCGAGCGGTTGCTTGGCGAGTTCTTCGGCGCTGATGTGCCGCAGTTGACGCGCCGTGGTTATGTAGAGGCGATCGAGATTCGGTCCGCCGAACGTGCACGCGGTCACGAGCGAGCACGGCATCTTGACTTCACGGTCGATGCTTCCGTCGGGAGCATAGCGAACAACGCAAGAGCCCCAGTACTGTGCGCTCCAGAGAAAACCCTCCCGATCGATCGCGGCTCCGTCGGGATGGGCGACACATTTCGCGAATTGTCGGCGCGCCCCGATCCTGCCGCGCTCGATATCGAATGGATACGCACGGATCGCGAGGTCGGCCGAATCTGCGAAATACATAGTGCCGTCGTCGGGACTCCACGAGAGGCTGTTCGGGTGACTAAGTCCCGTTTCAGTCGGCGTGAACGTCCGGTCGGTATCGAAGCGGTATAGAATTCCGATGGGGCCGCTCGTCGCGTCATGTTTCGCGCCAACCCAGAACCGGCCCCGCCTGTCGCAGCGTCCGTCCGCGAAGCGCATTCCGTCCTCGGGCGAATGCGGCGCTCTGATGCGCTCGACGATTGTGCCTGAAGGCGGGTCAAAGAAAACGATGCATGTCTCCATCGCAACGAGGAGTCCGCCGCCTTCCCGCGCGACGAGCGAGCAGGTCAGCTCCGGCAACTGCCAGGATGCTATGTTCTGCGTCGCATAATCGAAGCGCCGGACCATCTTGCTACGGGTGTCAACCCAGTAGAGCGCTTGCTCACGCGAACACCAGAATGGCGACTCGCCTTGAACATCATTGGTGCCCTCGATCGTCACAAGCGGGCCCATACGTCACGCCTCCAAGTTCTAGCCCACCAATATAGACCATATCTTCAGTTTGTCTTTGCGGGTGCCACCTTGTATCCGGGCAAGCCGGCGCGCTCGATCGCCTGCTGCACCAATCCCGAGGCCTTGGCCTGTTCAATAAATTCGCTGATGTAGGCGAGCCGCGCGGCTTGGCCCTTCGGAACCACCATGCCGAGGAGGTTGGCCCCGTAGTGCTCGTCCAGCACCCGCGAGCCGGGAAGCTTTGCCGAATACGCCAGAAGCACGCCGCGGATTGAGGCAAACGCGTCCGCTTGTCCGGAACGCAGGAGCTCGAACGTGGGGTCCGGAGTCGCGTCATATACCAGTTGGGCGTGTTTGAGTATTCGACTCAAGGTCAAGGTCGAAGCGTGATCGCTCACGACCGCGATGCGAACGCCCGGTCGGTCTACGTCCGCAATACGCTGAATCGAAGATGCCGCCGGTACCAGAAAGGTGTAGTCCAATTGCAGAATGGGGGGAGAGAAGGCGACACCGGTCCGAGATGGGTCCGGCCCCATAAATCCCATGTCACACGCGCCGGCCGTCAGGCATGTCAACATCTCGGGAATGGTCGGATGTCCGACCGGCAAAACCTCAACCCCGATCCGCGCCCCAAGTGTGCGAGCAATGTCCAGAAGAATGATCCCCACCGAGGCTCCTGTTGGAGCACCGGTTTGAGGATCCCTTGTATACATGACGGAGTGAACGCCGACGCGAATTTTGCCGGCCTGTACGAGGTCAGCGACTCGGGCGTCAGAGCCCTGCTGCGCCTCGGCGAGACTTGCCAACATGGCCGTGAAGGTGACGGAGAGAAGAAGCTTTCTCATGTACGCCTCCAACGCTTCTGATGACCCCGCAAGCGAACGGGGAGCGCGCACAGTGCTGGCGCAAGATGCGAAAAGACTGGCGTATTTCTGCGTAAGTCGGACAAGCTACGTCCATATGTCTGGGGTCTTGACCGTTCGGGCAAGCGGGGGTCGAGCGCGTGCTCGAGTTGCTGCAGGTCGAGCTGCGCACGGCGATGCAGCAGGTTGGCGCGCCGACCATCAAGCACCTCGTGCCGAACATGTTCCGGCGGGCGTAGCCCGCTGCTGAGGCGATCATGTGCCAGCCGATAACGCGACGGGCGCTCAATCTACTCCAAGATGTTGCGCCCGGTCGATCGATCCGTGCCGTCTAGCGCCGCGGCTGGTGCGAATTTCGCTTTCGCTCAAGAGCGCGGCAAGGGGAGCTAAAGCCGACGATGCCGGCGGCCTGAATCTCGGAATGAGAGGGCGTGTCGCCTTGGCGAACCGGTCAGCCTCGGCGGCCTGCACATCCCGTCTGGCTGCGCATACAAAAACAAAGTTTGTATGATGAGAAAAAGCCTGCTCGGTGGTTGGCCGAGCAGGCAAGTGATCGCAAGTGAACGTTTCCGATTAAGACAGAGGCGCGAAAGCAAAGCAATATAACGGAAGATAGAGTCGTGTCCCGTCAAGGGACGCCTCTATCTTCCGTTATATTGATCCGCTCGGGGCCACCCGGTTTGATGGGGCAGCTTGGGTGGGCGTGTTCGTGATTCTGCGACGCTCGCGAACCATGCTGCGGATTGATGGCATTCCCGCCCACGAGCTTCTTACGCGCCTTTGGCGTCGTGTCGTCTGGGTCGCGCAGTGGCGTCATGTAGCACCGCGGCGCTTGGCATTGCGAACTCGAATATTTACTAGGCTTGGCCAGCTTTGCGAGCGGACCATGGACAAGTGGGAGAAGTATCGAGCATATGCCGCCAAATGCGAGCACCAAGCTACGATCTGCGCCACCGAGGCCGAGCGCGGCGATTGGATTCGCATAGCAAAAGCGTGGCTGGCGCTGATTCCTTCATATGCGCGAACGGCGGAGGAAGACGCGTCGTTGTTACGGTAGCAGCAGCTTGGTCCGTTGCGCTTGAAAGAGCCGGAATCCACGGCGCGGGCAAGGACACGGCTGCGAGACGCCAGAGTGCACTGGCTGGCGGCTCGCGACTGCGCCGGCTGCAAGTAGCCTTGTCCGTGCAGTGGCGTCGCGGCCAGCGTCGACGGCGCAAGGTTCGGGCACGCCAATCTGGAACGCGCCACCCTCGGAAGGCTGCTCCGCAAAACTGCCGATCTGTGCGTACTGCGCGAACAACCCCGAACCCATAGAAAAAAATGTCGGGCTTACCAGAGAAGCTTCGCACATAGACTGATGATGACGATGCAGAAAGCCCAAGTACAACTTGGCCAGCCGCTCCTTTGAACCTCATTCCAAGAGCTTCTATTTCTATGGGACCTTCCGTTTGCCTAAGAAACACGACATGCGAAAGAGAGGATCGTAGCTCCGTCTACGTGCTCATTTATTGCGGCGTCGCGGGCTCGCTCTAACGTCCCGCGGCAGAGACTTTTAATGAGCGCTTTCCTACTTGAAGATTTCCGGCCGAGGATCGTGAATGAAGCCTTCTCGGTTCGGCATCTGCACCTTCGGCAATGTTTCGGCGTCGAGCGCGGTCGTCTTGTCGATGATGTTTGCTTCCGTGAGGATGTAGGCGCACACAGCATAGATCTCGTCCACGCTGAGGATCCCCGGCGACTGGAACGGCATGGCGCGTCGAACGTAGTCGAATAGCGTCGTGGCGTAGGGCCAGTAGCTCTCGACCGTGACGATGGGCCTCTGCTGCGTCAGCGTTCCCCGACCGCCGACGAGCCGCAGCTGGGCGCCTCGCGGCATATCCCGCAGGCCGGTCACGCCCATCAGGTCGTCGCCGTGGCAGGCGGCGCACGCATTGGCGTAGGTCTCCTTGCCCTGCTCGTAGGTGCCGCGGCCGGGCGGCAGGCCCTTGCCATCCGGTGGAATGGCGATTGCCACAGCGGCGACCTCTTCGGGTGTTGCGGTCGCGCCGAAATCGAAGCGCGAGGGATAGCCTTGCGCGCCCGCAGGCGCTGCAACCCCCATCCATGCGGCGGCAAATGCCGCGAGTGCAGAGGCACGACGCAAGCCTTCAACCGAGCGGATGCACATTCTTCACGCTCCCGTCCGCCGCGATGCCCCAGCTCTGGATGGCATTCATGTGATAGAACATGCCGGGTGCCTCGAGTGCCCCGCGCTCGGCGATCAGCTGCTGATGCGTCGGCTGCGCGTAGCCGGTTTCGTCGGTCGCGCGGCTCTGGATCACCGCCGGCTGTCCTTCCCAGATCCACGGGAAGCGGAAGCGGGTCTGGCAAATCGGTAGCACCGGCTCCTGCAGGGCCGCGAGCGCCCAGCTCTTGCCGCCGTCAGTCGAGATCTCCACGCGCGCGATCTTGCCGCGCCCCGACCAGGCAAGGCCGGTGATCTCGTAAAAGCCCGGGCCGGGGAGGCGCATGTCGCCGGAGGGGAACGTGATCACCGACTTGGCGTCCATCGTGAAGGTGAAGATCCGCGCCTTTCCGGTCTTGGTGATCAGGTCGGTGTACTTCGATGTCTCCTCGCGCGTCATGAACGGCTTGTCGCTGACCTCCAGCCGCCGCAGCCATTTGATCGAGATGTTGCCTTCCCAGCCGGGCAGGAACAGGCGCATTGGATAGCCCTGCTCGGGCCGGATCGCCTCGCCATTCTGGGCGAACACGATCAGTGCGTCGGACAAGCATTTGTCGAGCGGCACGCTCCGGGTCATCACGGCCGCATCGGCACCCTCCGCCAGCACCCACGCAGCTTCCGGCTTGAGGCCGGTCTGCTTCAGCAGGGTGGATAGCGGAACGCCGGTCCACTCCGAGGTCGAGACAAGGCCGTGAGTGCGCTGCACGGTCGGCGCATTCGCGCGCATCAACTCGGCGCCGGTCGTGCCTGAGCACTCCATGAAGTAGAGCCGCGAGACCGTCGGGAAGCGCTTTAGATCCGCGACCGAGTACTTGATCGGGCGGTCTACCATGCCGTGGATTATCAGGCGGTGCTTCGCCGGATCGATATTCGGAATGCCGGCGTGGTGACGCTCGTAGTGCAGGCCCGACGGGGTGATCATACCCCAGCCGTTCTGCATCGGTACCCAAGAGCTGGTGCGGGTCGGCTGCACCCAGCGCACCTCGGTCTCGAACTGCGAGCGCGATCCGTAGCCCCCGTCCACACCCGTCATGCGACCCTGCTCGCGCGTGGGATCGGCCGGAACGTCGTATTCGACCGCGCCCGGGGGTGCTTTAGCGGCGGCGCGGCCGGGCAGCATGGCAGCCATTCCGACCGCGGCCGCGAGACCTGTCCCCCCGAACATCTGGCGCCGCGTGGCGGCGAGGGCGAACATGCCCTCCTTGCAATCGCAGTCCGCGCGAGCGGCAAGGGAACGCGCCTGCGCCTCAGTGATCGGTTCGCCGATCCGCTGCAAAGCCCGCGCGATGGCATCGGCGCGCACCTGCGTAAGCGACTTGTCCGGTGACGCTGTCATGGGCGTGCCCTCCAGGGGCGGTGCGCCTTAAGCGGCTGAGTGTTTGTTCCATCATAGCGCCTTTATGGCGAACGCGACACGGCGCCACCCGTTCCGACCGGTGATGACCCGTTAGAGGGCAAACCGCGCCAGCGTGGGCTTGCTGGCGATGGAGAGAGGACCTGCTGATCGCGCTGACTGCGTAGGCCGGAAGCGTCAGCGACCTCGTCGCCGGGCACGAAAAGTGCCAGATGCACTTGATGCGCTTAGAACGGCTCTTACGCTCAGTGAGCTGCGAAAGCTTGTCGTCCCGGACTTGGAACACGACCCCTGTTCAGCACCCACCGCCGGTCAATCCTGGGCCGGGGCCGCCTAGTCGGTGGATGCAACGGCCTCGATTTGAACATGAGCGTCCGGCACAGGACCGGGTGCCTGGACCGCGATGAATTCCGCCGCCGGCAGTTCTCCAGTCGGGGTGAACGCGGCACGAATTTCTTCGAAGATCCAGAGGTCCGACCTGTTGCGGAGATACACGGTCAACTTGACGAGCTGAGCGAGCCGTAGGCCCGCTTGTGCGCAGACCTTGCTAATCAGCATCCAAGCGGCCCAGCATTGGGCGGCGAATCCAGGCGATGTTTCGAAGCGTGCGAGATCGCTTGCGACACGCCGGCCGATCGCGTCGTCGAGATCGTCTGGCGTACGGACGAGCCTGCCATTGGCATCAAGGCCCAGCATGCCGGCCAAGAAGCACAACGGGCCGATGGTCATGGCCGCGGGCCCCGCGATTGGAGCCGGAATGGGCCAAGCCACGGGAGCGGTCGGGAACTCCGCCGAATCCACTACGGCCAACGGCTCGATTTCGATCAAGGTCCCCTTGTGTCCGACCTCGTTGAATCCTGCGACGATCAATGCCGGCCCTTCCTCCGGAAAGAATCGCTGGTGCACGCGGTGGAACGTGCCGAAGTCGCGGATGTCCTGCAACATCACCGCAACGTGCTTGATGCTCTGCATTTGCAGGCCTTGCGCGGCAAGCGTGTCGCGAATGGCTTGATAGACGAAAAACGACTGGGCAGCGATCGGACCTTGACGGCTGTCGGTGTGGCTGCGCCCGGTCGCCAGGAAGCGCCCCTCTTCGGTCACGTCGTCGTAGCCGCCGATAAGAGGCTTGCCGGCCTTGTTGGTCGCGATCGGAATGTGACCCGCGAGCGTGACCAATGGACCGCAGCGCACGGCTTGCGAATAGAAGGCAGCGGCCGGGAACCTCTGATTGTCAAATGCCGCAACGGTCACGCGCTCGGGAAAGAGCGGATTCTCACCAGGCACGACCGCAAACGCCTCGATCCCGGACGATCGTCCGAACCGTCCGATGACGTCTCGCACGCCGAGGCAACTGCTTGGCGCCGGCACCTTCTGCCAGGCCATGCGGATCCGCTCGTAAACGGGGAACAATCGCTTATCGCGAAGCCAGATGTGGAGCCGCAGCACTTGCAGCGGATCCGAGCCGGCTGCACGCAAGACGCGATCGAGATTCTCGTGCGTGGTCCACGCATCAGCGGCAAACTCGCCTTCAAGCTGATCGGAAAGCGCCAGCCCGGAGAACCCATTGCGCCGAAAATCCGCCGGCAGATCGGCGAAGCGGGCAACGCCGTCGGTCCGGCCGCCCCTGAGTCCGCCGATGAAAACCAGGCCGTTTGATACCACTGCGATCGGATAGTCCCGTGTGATCGGCACAATGCCGTCGACATGAACTATGCGGCGAGCCATTCGTTGCTCCTACCGGTTGGCGATGAACGAGCGCAGCTAGGCCTGAGCGAGGTATCGCTTTGCAAGCATCAGATGCACGCCCTTGTTCTCGTTGACGACCTGCGTGATCCGAAGGTCCGCAGCTGGTGATCGGATCACCGCTTTCCACTTTGCGGCAAGCCGGAATGGTCGCATCGAGATATCCCCAGTGGGCGGTGTCCGGTCCGGCATCGAGATGTGTCGCCGACATGTCAATGACCGGCCTTGGATGTCGGAGGGACATAAATCCAAAGGTCAACGATCACGCTGCAGTCGGGTACCGGAAGAGGGCCCGGCACTCGCATGGCTGAGAAGGGCAGCGGGATGGAGCCCAGACGGCGCTGCCAGATTCGATAAGCCGGATAGAACTCGTCAAGGTTGGTGTGGAATTGTTGTATCCGCACGACATTGTCGAGTCTGGTGCCCGCGGCGGCGCAAATCTCCTCCGCGACTGTGAGGATGTACTCCATTTGGTGGTCGATGCTGGCGCCAAAGTATCGCGATCCAATATCGCGGCCAACGCCCGGCACCGGCCCATCGCGGTCGATCGCCGTGAGACCGGAAAACAGCAACAGATTGCCCGCCCGCACGGCCGCCGGTTGGCCGGAAAAGCCGGTAAAGCCCGGCACCTCGATGATTTCTCTCTTGGTCGCTCCGGCGTCGCGCACGGCCACCAAGTTGACCTCGATGGTGGCGTCCGCGATGGCGAAGCCGGGCCGCGAGGTCGGCACGATCAGCGATGCGGGGCAAGAGTTCGTGAAGTAGCGCCGCCAGACCTCGTTGAACGACGGAATATCCTGAATGTCCGCGAGGAAGACGTTCGCCTTGACCACGCTGTCCATCGACGCGCCGGCAGCCTTCAGCGCCGGCTTCAGCTTCTTCTCGACCAGATATTCGGTCTCAAGCTTGATTCGGGTGCCCTTCCACAGGTGTCCTGGCGGCACCTGGGCCTCCGGAGCGATTCCGCCAAGGTCTCCCGGCTTCCAGGCGGCCATGAAGCCGGCAATGAATACATGGTCTCCCACGCATACGATCGGGCTGAAGCCTGCCCGCGCCGGCAGCTCGAGTTCCGGGGGCGAGAACACCTCGAGCCCAAGGTCCGGGCCAGGCGCCACTGCGATCATGCTCACTTCCATCTCGGCTCCGGCGAGCAGCAACTCCTCCTCGAGAATCGAGGTGCTCGGCGGAATGTAGGCGCCGAAATGTCGGCGTCGCACCGACTGATAGTGCTCGACCGCTCTCCAGTTGGAGAAGAACTGGTCGGTGCGGACCACGTGGGCAAAATCCGTACCTGCCGCGTCAAGAACTTCGCGCGCGCGCGCCAGCAATGCGTCGGCTTCCGCCGCGTGCTTGGGTTCCCCGTGCAGCGGAAGTCTCGGATGTACCAAGTCGGGGGGAACGCCATGGCGGAAATCGGTCGCCAACGCCCCGTTGATGAACACCCACGGACCCGCCCGTACTCCGCGCGCGAACGCGACCTGTCCGCTGCCCAATACCACGGGAAGCAGATGCTCGACGCCGTCCGTCGCTGTCGGATTTGCGCGCATGGGGATACCGCCGGGCTCAACCGCCGGCCGACGGGGACGCACCCGGCGTCCGCTTCGATCGCGCTCGATAAGCCGAGAACAGAACATGGGCCACGACCGCCGCGGCCGCGAGCAGCAGCACAAGACTGATGGGACGCGTGACGAACACGGAGAAATCTCCACGGGACAATAGCAGCGAGCGCCGCATGTGCTCTTCGAGCATCGGCCCAAGCACGAACCCGAGAAGCAGGGGGGTCGGCTCGCAGCCGAGCTTCACGAACAGGAAGCCGAATAGCCCGAACACCAGCATCACCAGGATGTCGAACGCGCTGTTGTTGACGCTGTAAGCGCCGATGCAGCAAATCAGGATGATGCTGGGCCACAACCATCTGGCCGGAACCATCAGCATGCGCACCCACAACGGAATCAGGGGAAGATTGAGCACGACCAGCATGAGATTGCCGATCCACATGCTGGCGATCAGGCCCCAGAACAGCTCGGGGTGTTTGGTCATCACTTGCGGGCCCGGCGTGATACCCTGAATGATCATGGCGCCGAGCAGCAGCGCCATGGTGGCGCTGCCCGGCAGGCCCAGCGTAAGCGTCGGGATGAACGAGGTCTGAGCCGCCATGTTGTTGGCAGCTTCAGGAGAAGCGACGCCCTCGATCGCACCCTTGCCAAACCGCGAGGGATCCTTTGCAACCCGCTTCTCGAACATGTAGGCCGCGAACGCCGAGATCACCGGACCGACGCCGGGAAGGATACCCATGAAGCCGCCGACTGCAGTGCCTCGCAGCACCGCCTTCCACGACTCTTTGAGTTCCGCCAAGTTGATCATCAACCGTCCAATTTTTCTGGTCAGCAGTTCGCGCTGGTCAGGCAGCTGCAGATTCAGGATCATCTCGCTTACCGCAAACACGCCCATGGCAAGCACGCTGAAGCTGATCCCCTCCGCCAGTCGATTGTCTCCAAACGAGTAGCGGGGCAAACCGGAATTGACGTCCGTGCCGATGCACCCCCAAAGCAGCCCGAGCAGCACCATCCCGATCGACTTCAAGGGCGATCCTTCCCCCATGAAGCACGCCATGAGTAGGCCGAGCACCATCAGCGAAAAATATTCAGGTGACCGGAAGCTGAATGCGAGCTCGGCGAGCGGCGGGCCGATCAACGCAATCGCCACCGTGCCGACGCAGCCGGCGAACAGCGAGCTGAGCGCCGCAACTGCCAACGCCGGTCCGGCCCGGCCGTCCTTCGCCATCGCATGGCCGTCGAGGCAGGTAACGACCGAGCCTGCGTCGCCCGGAACATTGATCAGGATCGCAGTCGTCGATCCACCATATTGCGTGCCGTAATAGATGCCGGCGATCATGATCAGGGCGCCGACCGGCGGCATCACGAATGTGAGCGGCAACAGCATCGCCACGGCAGCTACCGGACCGATACCGGGAAGGATTCCGGTCACGGTGCCGATCAAAACGCCGACGAAGCAATAAAACAGGTTGGTCAGAGAAAACGCCGTCGCAAACCCCAAGGCGAGATTGTCGAGAAGGCCCATTTCAGAAGTCCGGAAGCAGTTTGAAGGGCATCCCGAGAAACTTCACGAACAGAAGATAGCAGCTCGCCAAAAGGACGGCGTACATGATGCCGAACTCGACAATTCGGAACTTCCAGCCTCCCGCATAGACGAGAGCGAGCAGCAAAAGGCTCGCGATCGCAAAACCGGCCGGCTCGATCAACAGCCCGAAGGCCAGCACGCCGAAAAACACGCAGAAGATCGGACGCGGCGAGCCCCATTGGATTTCAACGGCGCTCGACCGCAGCGCGCGTACAGCCATGAGCAGCCCGACCGCGAGCAGCAGCACGCTGAGCGTCGCGGGAAAGTAGCCGGGCCCCATCCGGCTCGCGGTCCCGAACTCGTAGTCTCTTCCGATCCACAGCCCAAGCACCCCAGAAGCCATGAACAGAATCGCGGCCCCGAGGTCCTTATGATTCGCGGAAACGCGCATTGCGCTGCCCTCGTCAAGGCGATGCTTGCTCGACTTCGATTTGCCGTCCGATCCTCGCCGACCGTTCGATGGCCTCGAGAAGGGCGACGCCGTCGATGGCGTCCTGTACCGCCTGTACGGAGAAGCAATTGCCCTTGATCGCGTCTGCGAAGGCCTCGAGTTCGAAGAATTCCGGCACGATGGCAGGAAAGGTCTTGCTCTCCGGCGCGCCGTCGATGAGGCAGGTCGTCAGGTTGTGCTCCATGCGCATTTCGGCCCAGCCCTTGACGCCGAAAACTTGCAGGCGCCAGAACTCTGCCGTGACCTGGCAGGCACCGACGTATCCGGTAACCCCGTTGGTGAAACGCAGGAGCGCCGAAGTCGTATCCTCGAGATCATACGGCGCTGCCTTGCGGTCGTTGTACGCGAACACCGACGTAATCGGCCCGCACAGCAGATTCATGGCATTGAGCACGTGGATGCCGCGCCCTGTCATTCCGCCTGCGGGACTCTCTGATCTCAGCGTTCGCCAGCTGCCGGGCGTTCGGCGAAAGGCGGAGGGACCCGAGTAGTTGCCCTCGATGTGACAGATCTCACCGAGCCCGCCGCCGCGAACGATATCCGCGAGTGCAATGAGCGCAGGCTGGAATCGCCAATTGTATCCGACAAAAAGACCGACCTCGGCCTCCGAACATGCCTTCCGCGCTTGCTCGGCGTCTCGGCGCGTGAGCGCAAGCGGCTTCTCCACGAAGACATGCTTGCCGCTTTTGCAGACCTCAACGATGTGCTGGAGGTGCCGTGAGTGCGGCGTGGCGATGACGACGGCCGGCAACTCTGGGTCGGCCAGAATGTCCGCGTACTCGGCAGTTAGGCGCAGACAATGTCGCTGCGCGAACCCGGCGACCGCATCCGGCTCGGTGCTGTATCCGGAGACAAAGCGGACCCTCTCGCTCTTGCCCTGGATCGACTGAACAAGATGCTGGCCCCATTGGCCGAGGCCTATGATGCCAAGTTTCAACATGTCGGCCCCTTACGGCGCACCCCCGCGACGCATTTTCCTGACCGGCGCAGCTTGGCGGCTTTGCAGTTGACCCCCCGGGGCGGAGGCGACCGTCTGCGATAGCACCGGCCGCCCCTCGTACCTCGATTCAGTCGATCTTGACCCCGGCCCGCTTCACGGCTTCAGCGTTCTTCTTCACCTCGTTGTCGAGCAGCTTCGCGAACTCATCGGGGCTGCTGGTCGTGGGCGTGGCGCCCATTCCCACTAGGCGTTCCTTGACGGCCGGATCGCCAAGCACCTCCGAAATGCCCTTGTTCAACTTCGCAATGATGTCGCGCGGAACGCCCGCTGGAACTGCGATGCCGTACCATTCGATGTACTCGAAATTTTGCACCCCTGCTTCGCTCACTGTGGGCAAGTCGGGGAAGAATGGCGAACGCTCATTGGTCGTCGTCGAGAGCGCCCTTAGCTTGCCACCCTCTACGAACTGTCTGGCCGAAACGATATCGAGCAATCCCACCTGGGTCTGACCGGCGATCAAATCCATGGTCGCCGGAACCCCGGCCTTATAGGGCACGTGCACGATGTTGGTTCCGGTAGCGTGCTTGAACATCTCCATGCCGAGATGTGTCGCGCTGCCATTGCCTCCCGACCCAAAATTGAGCTGTCCGGGCTTGTCTTTTGCCAGCTTGACCAGTTCCGCCACCGTCTTGGCCGGCAATCCGGGATGCACCACGATCAATGCAGGGGTAATGGCGACCATGCTGACCGGATCGAAGTCCTTCTGAACATTGATGGTGGCCTTGGTGTGCACGCTCGGCAGGATCGCCTGGTTGTTGCCGTACATCACCATCGTGTAGCCGTCGGGGGCCGCCTTCGCGGCGAGTTCAGTTCCGATCAGGCTCCCTGCACCGGGTCTATTTTCGATGACGACCTGCTGGTTCCATTTCTCCGTCAGTTTTTGGCCGACAAGCCGAGCGATCGTGTCGTAGGAGCCGCCCGGATTGTACGGCACGACAAATCGGATCGACTTGCTCGGATACTCCTGTGCGGCCACCGGCGACATCGCCAGGCCGGCCAGTCCGAGAACGCACGCCGCAGTCAGGCTCTGCATTTTCATGGCATTCTCCCCGTTCGATCGTTCAACTACGATGCTCTCGTTGCCGCGAGCGGCTAGCGCGGGATCGCCCGCTCCTTTGGCTGGTTGGTCGGATACGCCACGCGGCTATGACGGAGCCGCATGTAAACCAGGCTTCGCGCCAGCGTGACCGCAGCGTGGATCGGCTCGATGACTGGAACATCGAAGCCGATGGTGGCGAGGCGCCGCCGCACCTCCGGCACCAGCCACGACAGCGCGGTACAGCCGAGCACCAAAGTGTCCGCCCCGTCCTTCTCAATTGCGGCACGTGCCTGCACCTCCATGGCGTCGACCAGCTCGCCGAGGCGCTCCTTGCGCAATACTTCACGCACCGGAAATTCGATTGAGCGCACCGACACGACTTTATGATCCAATTCATAGACGCGGGTGTTTTCGCGAATGATGATGGCCATGCTCTCCAGCGTGTCGAGGATCGCGCAGCGGTGTCCAAGCAGGGAAGCGATGTGGAGAGCCGAATTGCAGCATCCCAGAACGGGGACCCGTGCAACCTCGCGCGCTGCGTATAGGACGGGATCGAGGAAGCCCTGAATCACAATGGCGTCGTACTGCCCGCTTTCCGAAGCCGCGCGGGCACGCTCCAATACGCCGGCAGAAACCTGCATCAGGTGCTCGCGCGTCTCCACCAGTGGTCCGACCGGACCCGGGTCATAGCTCCAATCAACATCGCTCAGAAGGCCTAGCTTTCCCATTTCGTCGAGGAGCTCATGCGAATAGGCCGTTGTATAGTCGTGAACCGAGGTCCGCAGGAACATGAAGCGCAGCCGCCGTTTGCCGTCCCAGGGCTCGAGCGGCTTCTCGGCGGCCTTCAAGTCCAGGATATTGATGGTGTTCATCGCAGGCCGCCCCTTCGTCTTTCCGCGACGTCTTTGGTGACGCGGAGCACCGTGCTGAAGGCACTCGGTTTCGGTTGCTGCCCGCTCTGCGAGACTTCCGATCCGATTTCGCTGTCCTTGAGCATCTTGAGTGCAAGTTGATGCCGTACATGGCTGCGCGCCAACTCCTCAGCCTTGGGAGCATCGCCGGCCTTAACTGCCTTGATGATACCGAGGTGTTGACGGTGGATCGGCCGCAAGTCGTGGGTAGCGGTCTTGTCAAGACGATGCGCGTGCAAGCGGATGTTGATGACCTGAAGCGTCTTGGCGAGCTCGCCGCTGCCGGAGGCCTCTACCAGCAGCATATGAAAGCGATGGTCGGCGGCCGCATATTTGGCTCGCCGCTCGCGCAGATTGCTCTCGCTGAATCCGGCGAGGCAGCTCTCCAGCCGATCGACGAAGCGCCTGTCCGGCTGAAGCGCGGCGCAACGTGCGGCCAAACCCTCGAGCACCTCGCGCAACTCAACCAGTTCGATGACCTCAGCGAGCGTGGGATTTGCCAGATAGATCCCGCGGCGGGGCGCGATTCGAACGACCCCGTCTCGCCTGAGCTGGTGCAGCGCCAGGCGCAGCGGTGTTTTGCTGATGCCGAGCTCGCGGGCCAGCGGTTCCTCAAAGATACGGGCGCCGGGCTCGAACCGGCCCGCCTCGATGTCTCGGTTCAGGAGTGCATAGACCTGGTCGGTGATGCTGTCCTGATTGAGCTTTGCCATCCCCACCTCATGAAATTTCAGACTTCAGTCTCTAGGAGACGGCGGGTCGCTGTCAATGCCGCGCGAGGCTCCGCCTTGATGCTTGACCCGGAATGGGGTCGCCATTCGCGTCGCCAGCACACCGGGCCACTCCACCAAGAATTCGACCCCACCCGCGACCGTTCGTCAGCCCGCACGTTCGCTCGCTATGCTTCCGTCGTTGACCAAGTCTGATATCGTGCCTTGTCGTCTTCGGCCGGGAGTTCTCAACAATGCCATTCTACAACTTGGACAACATGAACAAGAGCCGTGGTGAGGCCAACGCCAAGATCGAAGTAAGCTCCGTTGTCGGGGAGTTCGTGAAAGTCGCGATCATGACCGAGCCCCAGGGCGAAGGTCCGCCGCTGCACGAGCATCCAAATGAAGAGCAGTTCAGCCTGATCCTTGAAGGTCAGATGCATTTCATCCTGGGCGATGAAGATCGCGTCGTCGGGCCTGGGACGCTGGTGCACGTTCCGCGCAACACGCCCCATCGCAGCCGGCCGGTGAATGGACCTGCGACTTTCTTTACGGTCAAATGCCCGATAGGTGACGGGCGCATGGACCAGGACTACCGAGAATCCGCAGGCGCCGCGGCGGCCGAGGCGAAGTATCCGGGCAACAGATCCTGATCCCGCCGCACCGGGTTGCTGCGGTTGCGCGTGATAGCAGGGCCCGCGGAGGTCCAACTCGCGCACGGCGACGCAAAAGCCGTCGCGCGTCAGCCATTCACGGCGGCCGGCGGAATGGCGCGATGCCAGCCAGCCTCCTCAAGATAGACGTGCCCAACGCGCAGCAGGACGGGTTCCGCGTAACACGGGGCCAGAAGCTGGAAACCCATCGGTAGGCCATTGCTGGTGAATCCACACGGCACTGCCAGACTCGGGATCCCAAGATAATTTGCGAAGCGGGTAAGCCGCGCCGATTCTGAGAATCCGGTCTGTCGCGATTCGACCTCCGCGTATGTCGGCACCGGATCGAACGCAACCGGCGCAATCACTACGTCGACGTTGGCGAAGACATGCGCCACATGGGACTGTCGGAGTTCGGCGCGCAGCGAGAGCGCCTCTATGTAACGACTTTCCGGAATCAACAGTCCCTCATGGAGGTTCTCGCGCACTCGTTCCGATAACGCGTCGGGGCTGTGCCGCAGCGTCTTCCCGTGGATTTTGGCCGCCTCGCTTTTCACAATGATCTGGTGCAGATCGTTGATGAGGGGGAGATCGGGAATTTCCAGTTCGATCGCGATTGCCTTCAAGCCGCACAGCAGCCGGATTGCCTTGTCCAGTCCGGCAGCAATCTCGTTCGAGACATCTTGAAACCAGTCACCCACGGGGATTCCAATGCGCGTCCCCGCAATGGAATTCGAAAGGTCCGCGTAATATTGCGGCAAGTCGCTTTGTCCAGTACTGGTGTCCTGCGGGTCGTGACCGGCGACTGCTTGCAGCATGAGGGCGCAATCCGCCACCGTCCGGGTGATCGGTCCGATACAATCGAGCGACCATGCGCGGGCGGCGGCCCCCGCGCGGCTTACCAGGCCGTAGGTCGGCTTTAGCCCCACCACCCCACAGGCGGCGGCCGGTTGCCGGATGGAGCCGCCCGTATCGCCTCCCAATGCTCCGAAAGCCAACCGGGCCGCCACGGCGCACGCGGAGCCGGCAGACGAGCCGCCGGAAATATGCGACCGGCTCCACGGGTTGTGACAGCGGCCGAAGGTCGGATTTATTCCCGTGTCGCCGGCCGCCAGTTCGTCCATGTTGAGGACGCCCAAGTCGACTGCCCCGGCGGCGTTCAGGCGCGCGAGCACGGTTGCGGTCTGGTCCGCCGCGCGGTTCGCGACGCGCGAGCCCATCCCGGTGATGCACCCCGTTCGATCGAACATGTCCTTGTGGGCCAAGGGAATGCCGTGCAGCGGCCCACGATAGTGGCCAGCGTCAATTTCCCTGTCCGCGCGCTCGGCTGAGGCCAAGGCCACGTCCGCATCGATCCGCACGAAGCAGTTCAGGTCGGGCTGAAGCGAACCGATGCGAGCGAGGATACTCTCCGTAAGGCTCAGTGAGGTTGTCTCGCGGTGCCGCACCGCCTGACTGGCCTCCGCAAGGCTTAGGTCAGCGGGATCGGTCATCGGCCGTCACGATGGCTTCAGGCGTCCCGCGAGGGGCCATCAGCACGAGCCAGCCCATTGCGCTGAAGCCCGGCACGTCCTCAGCGGCAGTCGGCAGCGCCGGGCCGGACAAAATCGCGCTGGCGGAGGGAGAGGAACTGGGATCCAACATTCTCGGAACACTCATCGCTACACTTTGGCGAATGGTCCCCTTTGTGGATCAGCAGTCATAGGGCCGAGTGAGCAGCAGGGTCAGGAACGAGTAGCGCATCCGCCGCTACTCCATCTTCGCGAGCCGGGCCCCCCCGATTGGCAGCTCCAGCAGATCCTCGCCCCAGACGATATCGCCGTCGTAGATCGCTGACATCTCCTTGATGATTCGCTCGCGCATGCCGGGCTGATCGATCTGCTCGAGCTTGTGCGTGAGGACGAGCATCTTGACGCCGGCCTGGCGCGCCACCTCGGCGGCGTCGAGATGGTTGCCGCAAACGCGGCGGTAGATCTCGGTCGGCTCGGTGCCCGTGTAGTAGTGGCACATGTGGATCAGGACATCGCAGCCGCGCGCGAGTTCCACGATGTCAGGGCACACGCCGCCACTGTCGCCGGAATAGCAGAACGCTATGCCATCGGCCTCGAAGCGGTAGCCGAGGCACAGCAGGTAGGGCTGGACATGCGAGGACTCGGCAACCCTGGCCGTCCAGCGGCCGTTGTCGATGAAATCGCCGGGCTTGAGCTCACGAATCTCAGGCGCCGGCCAGCGCCGTGGCACTTTGCCCCCCCGCGCCTCGAAGATATCAATGCTGCCCTGGTGCTCGATACGGGCGCGCAAATCCGGTCCGAAAGCCCCGTCCGGTCCGATCAGCAGATCGGTCATGCGGCGGATCGGTGCGGGTCCATAGACTTTGAGGTCGGGGATGAGATCGGCGCCCATATCCCAGCGCTGCAGCAGAAGCCGTGGATAGTCGAGGCAATGGTCGTAGTGCAAGTGGGTGGCGAAGAAATGCGTAACATCGACGGCGCGCTTGCCGGCCTGCATCAGCCGGTGGTGCGCGCCGGGTCCGTGATCGATGACGATCACGTCATCCCCAATCTCAAGCAAGTAGCCCGAACTCGCCATACGCAGGGATGGGGAAGGCGTTCCGGTACCGAGCAACGTAATCTTCACCGGTCGCTCCCCTTGTCGCGTCCCACGGGCCCGGAGCAGTCGAGCATCCGACCATGGCCAGCAGACATCTCACGGTCGAGAGCAGCGCCATTGAGGCGGTGCGTTATCCCGCCGATCGAAAGCACGCGATCCGCAACAAGCATAAGCAGCCAACTCCGGCCTGATCGTCGTCATCTAGCTGCCGCGTGATGAGGGCGGGCGCCTGAGCCGACCTATTTTTTGCCGACGCCGAGCGAGTTGGCGAGTTCCAGCATCGCTTTCGATTCGGAGACAATCACGGAGCCGAACTCGGCGCCGGTACGCAGCGGCGTCGTTTCGCCGTTCTGCCGGATGAACTCCTGGTAGCGCGGACTCTTCGCGGCTTCGCGCAGCGCGTTCGCGATGATCGCGATCTTGGCATCGTCGACATCCTTCGGCGCGATTACTCCGTGCCAAAGCATCGTCTCCCGATCACCGATCCCGAGCTCCGTCAGGTTGGTGGCATCGGGCAGCATCGGATTCGATTCGGCGGAGTGGACGAGGAGGCACTTCGCCTTGCCGGCACTGACGTGGGCGCTGATCGGCGGCACCGAGCCGCTGTAGATGCCGATATGCCCGCCGAGAAAGGCGCGCGCCGTCTCGATCGATCCGTTAAACGGCACGCCTCTGATCTGCACCCCAAGCGCGCGCAGCGTGCGCTCTGTGGCGAGCTGAACCGCGTTTCCGACGCCATCGTGACCGTAGACGTATTTGGATGGATTCGCCTTGAGCTCGTTGATGAACTCAACGCCAGTCGCGGCCGGAAAGCCCGGCGCCACGCACATCACGTAGTGGCCGGCCGAATATTGGATGACCGGCTTGAAGCTGTCGACCGTGTAAGGCACCGTCTGGGTGTGCGGAAGGGTGGTCAGCGGGCTGTGCCAGATCGCGCCAATCGTGTAGCCATCCGGCCGGGCCTGGCTGATCAGGATTGTGCCAATCGAGCCGCCCCCGCCGGGCTTGTGGTTGAAGATGATTTTCTGCCCGAGGATTGGCTCGGCCGCGTCGGCGAGGAGGCGGCTAGATCGATCGAGGCCGCCGCCCGGAGGCGCCGGAAGGATGAACTCGATCGGCTTGCTTGGGAACTTCTCCTGCGCAAAGGCTCCCACCGGGAGGACGAGCGCGCCCAAGAGAAGGCCACCGAAGGCCGAGATTCGTGTTGTGGCAGGTGTCATGATCATTCCCCATTCCAGTCGACAGTCGCCTTAGGCTCCGCATCGCGGCGCGCCAAAAACAGTTCCTCGAGAGCAAGGAGCAGTGCTGTTACATCCTGGTCGAACCGCCCCACGACCTGGCCAAAGCCGAGAACCTCGCGGCCGGCCGCCCCCGTCGCGAGCGGCATCCCAAGTGTGGCGCCGAAGTTGAGCGCCACGCCAAGATCCTTGTGCGCTAACCGCATGGAGAAAAGCGGCGTGACGTCACCCGCGAGAACCTTCATCGGGTAGAGGACATTAATGGCACCGCGGCCAGCAACGGTCGATTGCAGCACTTTCAGCAGGACATCCCGGTCGATCCCCGCCTGGGCGCCAAAGGCCAGCGCTTCGGCAGCAACCACCATGCCCAGCACGCTCATGTAATTGTTGATTGCCTTGACCTTGGCAGCGCTTCCTTGGGGCCCGCAATAGACGAAGTCTTTGCCCATCGCTTCGAGGATCGGACGAACGACGGCAAGATGTTCATCGCTGCCACCGAGCAGGAACAGCATCGTACCGGCCTCAGCATCCCAAGGCGGCCGGCCGAGCGTCGCGTCGACCATGCCTATCTCCCTATCAGCCAGGGTCGCGGCCAAGGCCATGCTCTGCGTCGGCGACGCGGTGGTCGAGTCTATCAGGATGGCGCCGGGATGCAGGGTCTCGACGGCGCCGCCGCGGCCGAGTACGACCTCGTCGACGTCGTTGGAGGTGGGGAGCACTGTCATTAGGAAGTCGACGCCTTCGGCTGCGTCGGCGGGCGAAGTCGCGACGCGCACGTGTAGGTCTCGGAACACGTCCCAGGCGTTCGGGCGAACATCAAAAACCGCAAGTTTATGTCCGTGCCGAGCCAGGTTGCGCGCCAGCGGAGCCCCCATCGCTCCGAGCCCCACAAAGCCGATCTTGCTCAAAATGTTGATCCCTGCATCGAACGTGCTCACAGGGGAAATTCAGCTTGGGAGACATCCTTACACTATACTAAAACGAAGTGGCAATCTGGACCGAAGCCGCGCCTTGCAGGGCCGCTGTGATGTGAACGGGAGCGACGTCGCGATGAACACCGCGCAGGATGGGGGCACCGCTCGCACCGCGAGAGTCGCTGTAACGCGACATTGCGGCGAGCTCGCGATAGCTGCGCTCACGAGCGCCATCGGACTTGCCATGGCGATCGGCGCGACCGCCCTCCCATATGGAACTCTGGACCAGCCGGGACCAGCCTTCTTGCCAAGCGCGCTTGGTGTTTTGCTCATCGTGCTCGGATTAACCCGAGCTCTCAGCTGTGTCCGCAGCCGCACCGGGCCGGCGGCCGCCGAGCGAATTGCTCTGCTGCATCCGCGCGCCGTCATTACCCTTGCCAGCATCGTTTGGTTGGGTCTCGCTTTCGAGCGGTTCGGTGCCGAGATCACACTGTTCGTCTTCGCACTCATTTCGATGCGATGGCTGGCGGGCCGCACATGGTTTGCGTCTGTCGTCGTAGCCGCGGCGGTGGCACTGACCACGGTGTTCCTGTTTGCCAACCTGCTCGGCGTCACGCTGCCCTCGAGTTGGCCGCTGCTGCGGTCCTGAGGCGGTTTTGATGGACAGCCTCGCCGGCCTCGCAGCAGGCTTTCAGGAGATTCTCACGGCCGAGCGAGTGTTCTACTGCCTGCTTGGCTGCCTGGCCGGAACGGTCGTCGGCGTCCTGCCGGGCCTCGGTCCGCTTGCTGGTATGACCCTACTTCTGCCGCTGACTTTCAAACTCGATGCGACAACGGGATTGATCATCCTCGCCGGCATCTTCTACGGGTCGATGTATGGCGGCTCGACGACTTCCATACTTATGCGAATCCCGGGAGAATCGGCGTCGATCATCACCTGCATTGACGGCTACGAAATGGCCCGCAAAGGGCGTGCCGGACCTGCCCTCATGATTGCCGCGGTCGGCAGCTTCTTCGCCGGCACGATCAGCATCGTCGGGCTCATGCTGTTCGCGCCACCACTCGCCGAAGTCATGCTGAGCGTCGGACCGCCAGCCGAGTTCATCCTGATGCTACTGGCGCTGCTCGTCCTCGGCTTCATCTCGGGCGGGCCGCCGCTGAAGACATTCATCATGATCACGCTCGGCCTCGCAATCGGCACGATCGGCCTCGACCCGTTCACGGCGCTGCCGCGCTTCACCTTCGGCCAACTCGATCTCACCGAGGGCGTGAGCTTCGTCGCTTTGGCGATCGGACTGTTCGGGATCAGCGAGATCCTGCTCAATTTCGAGGCGGGCAAGGAGGTGAGGCCGATCCAGCCAAAGCTGCGCGATCTCGTGCCTCGGCTGTCCGATCTCAAGGAGGCGGCCGGCCCGATTGGCCGCGGCACAATGATCGGGTTTGCGCTCGGCATGATCCCCGGCGCTTCGCACGTCATCTCGACCTTCATCTCGTATGCACTGGAGAAGCGCATCGCCAAGCGGCCAGAAGAGTTCGGCCGGGGCGCGATCGCCGGCGTCGCCGGGCCCGAAGCGGCGAACAACGCGACCACCGGCAGCGCGATGATCCCGCTGCTGACGCTCGGCATTCCTGCGATCTCGGCGACGGCCATCCTGCTGTCGGCCATGCTGGTTCATGGCGTCCAACCCGGCCCGCTGCTCATCACCGAGCATCCGCAGCTGTTCTGGGGCCTCATCGCAAGCATGTATATCGGCAACGTGATCCTGCTGATCCTGAACTTGCCGCTGGTTGGGATTTTCGTGAACTTGCTGCGGATACCTTATCCGCATTTGGCGATGATCATTCTGATCGCCAGTGTGATCGGGGTATACAGCGTCCGCTCGAGCGTCTTCGACATTTGGGTGATGATCGCCTTCGGCGTGGTCGGCTATGCAATCCGCAAGTTCGATTACGATCCAGCGCCCTTCCTGCTGGCTCTCGTGCTCGGCGACCGTCTCGAGGTCAATCTCCGCCGGTCGCTCGCCATCTCCAACGGCGACTTCTCGATTTTCGCTCAGGGCAGTGCGGCTCGCGTGCTGCTCGTCGCGCTTTGCGTTCTGATCGTCCTCCAAGGCATTGCCTGGGGGCTGGGCTGGAAGAGCGGGCGCGTCAAGGTCGAGTGACGACTGCTCCAGCTGTTCTTCCGTCATGCCAGGAGTGACCCTTGCTCCTACATGGTCTCGTCTGCGCAACCGCGCCGCTTGCAAAGCACAGTGCCGCAGAGATGATGGCAAGTCTATTCATGTGGGTGCTCTGCTCAGCGGACACCTTGTCATCCAATTGATATGAGCCGGTGCTGGCGCCGCCGCTTGGTGCTGGCGGATGATTGGCTCAGCGCGCGGCCGCCGCAGCGCGTCGTCAGGCGCGCGGCGCGCCGTTGATTGCTCACGGCTCCACATTGCCCAACCTATAGCTGGCCTGGATGAATGCCCCCCACCGCTCTGTCTTGAAGCTCCCGGAAACATCAACTGGGAAAAACCTGTCGGGGAAGAAAATAGTCACGTTCCCCGGATCCCCCTGCATGTGCCAATAGCGCGCTCCGATGCCAACCGAGAAATTATCGGTGAGAAGATAGCTGAGTATCGCTTCCAACTGTACGTTGGCCAGGGCCTCGGCGCCGCTCTGGCGTATAGGACCGCTGAGATCGACGCGGAGGAGGTGAGTATCGCGAGCATTGATATGTAGGTAGGGAAGCCAAGCCACGTCCGTTGTGAGTCTCCATCTCTCCGCGAATCGCCAGTCCGTCCCGAAGCCGAACCGAACGGCATGCAGCTGGCTTTCCTGACGTATGACCTGCGTCGACGGATCAACATCACCTGGAGCGCAAATGAACGGATTGCCCGCCGTCTGCTTGCAGCCAAACGCGTTTAGGTTCTCGGCGTAGAAAAAGTATCCGGCGAAGAAGCTCAACTTAAAAGCTCCGGTCCTCCACGCCCAGCCAAAATCGATCGCTCCATAGGCTAGGCCGCCGTCCCGGAGATTGCTGTCAGTGCTGGAATAGGGAAAGATAGCGGGGGGAAAATCTTCGTCCTGAAGCGTTCCGCTGGGAATTATGCCGCCGCCGGCGAATCCCTTCAAAAAGATCCCAGTGCCGTGCTCGGCTCGACCGAAGACTTCGCCCGCATGCGCAGTTAAGCCTCTATATGTGAGCCGCGAGTTGAGTTGTGTAGTAAAGGGAGGGGGATCGCCAAAGAGTTCCCATTGTGTCTGGCCAGTGCTGCCAAAATAGCGGGCTCCGAACTCCACCGACCACAAAGGCTTTACGACATAGCCGGCGGGTGTTTGGACCCACGGGGTACGGCCGACAGGTGACCCAAACCAATACGGCCTTCCATCCACGTAGGCGTCGGGTGGTCTATCGAGCGCTGGGCGTTGATAGGGATCGTAGCCCGGCGGGCTGGCGGGCGGCGGAGGTCGAAAGTCTTCCCCACTGCCTGGAAGGTGGTAGGGCGCCGCCATCGCTGACGTGGCCCAAGCAGCGAGAGCAATGATCGACGCGACGCCGCATGCGCACCGCATTGCATTCACCCCCCTGCTATCACCGCGTGTATTTCACCTGACGCGTTGACTTGGAGTCAACCAGCAAAGGGGCGCGGTGGAAAACCGGTTGTCGTTTCCCCGGCACGTGTGGCCGTGCCGCAACATTCCCGGCGCTCAGCCGTGGTCTGGCGCTGACAATGGTGAGCTTCCGGCAGGAGGCCGCTCCACAACGGAACGCGAATATTCCGCCTCGAAGGTGACAAGCTTTTCCTCGAGACGATCCCAGCACCCGCGATCAATAATCCGCAGATGGGTATGACGCGCGGCATCCTGGAATGGCAGCGCGCCAAGTAGCGCGGTGCCTAAGATGCCTCGCGGCCTAGGTCCCTGAGAATGCTGTCGCGGTGACGCCGGAATGCGCGAAGGGATTGCTCAAAGATCTCGAGCGTCTGTTCTGCCTCTATGATCTCGAGCCCTTGGGACCTCAATCTGGTGATGCGCTGCCGGGCGACGATCCGCTCGGCTTCTCTGACGTGCTGCTCAGCGACCGCAAGCTTGGCTTTGTCGGTCACCACACCGCTCGCGCTTACGCCTTGCGCTGCACACTGATCCGCCGGCGCTCGCGCTCGAGCACGTCGTATTCCTTTATGGCGCGCTCGATCGCTTGCTCGGCGTCCCGCGCAGTGACCGAGAAGGCCAGGCGCTCGGCGCGCTTGCGGAGCCGGAAGACGGCACAGCGTGGCTGGTCGGTACGCCACAACATGGTCCGCCAATAGCGCGGCAGGGGCCAGAATGCCAAATTTTTCGTTTTTCAATGAACCAAGGGGGCGGGCCGCGCGTCTACGGGCTTAACCAGCCGCCTGGCCCCTCACTCCCCAGGTCGGGACGCCCGATAGCCAAAGGCTGGCACTCCTCCCGCGTGATTTCGCGCCGGGGGTGTCGGCGAAGGAGAGACTCCGATGGCGGGGACGGAATTCACGCGGCATACGAGTTTTCCTCAGGGTAAGTGCTCCTTCACTGGCAGCAAGCTCTGGAAGATGCAGGTGAGAGAATGGGCGTGGGCCCAGGTGGACCTGAACGCCGTCGCGGATTCTGTCGGTGTCGATTCCAATAATCCCAATCCGGTTCCAGGCCGTTTCGCACAGGGCGGAAAGGCCATATCGGCATCGCGAGTCACCGGGACAAAAAAGAAGCTCGTGAAGTTCTACGCGGAGCAGCGAGGTTTCACGCTGATCTTCCCGTTCGACGGATCCGACTCGAAGAAGATTGGCAATATGTTGCAGGTTGAGGTGGTGGATCGAAGGGCATCGAGCGATGCTACCGTGTCCCTTACGAAGCTTTCGGGGAAGACGATTGCCTTCAATGCACACGACACGAACTCAACCTATAACATGGACAAGAACGTCACTTTCAACAAGTCCGAGCTTAACCCGCTAACTCTATTTTCCGCCGTTGACAGCGACACGAATCACATCGCCATTTCAAGCCATGGAGGTCCTCCCACCCCAGCCGACAAGGGTGATGTGGACAAGCGCTGCATGTTCGTCTGCGGACTTAAGCAAACGCTGCTGCGGCTCGATCTCGACAATGTCGAAGCCGCATTCGGGACGCTGAAGTCCAAAGTCGCCAAGAATGCCATTATCTGGATCGGAGGATGCACGATCGGCGCAAACGGCAAATTCTGTCAGAAGGCTGCTAACGCATCTGGCTGCCATGTGGTTGCAGCAGGCATGGTGCTGCGTGAAAAGAAATATCCGAAGGGCCACGTCGACATACTCGACAGGTTTTGCATTCCCATAGTCTTCGCGCCCAACCAACCAAAAATGAACGTATACGACTTGTGCGCCAAGCAAGAGACGCACAAATTTACGGTGCCGGTTTAGCCCTCGTAGAGGTCCCCGATTTACAGACCTTCACTCGCGGCGTGAGGCCGCAAAAGGATTCGTTGCGGCTGCGCTCGAAGCCGCAGCTCGACCAGTGGACATACGAGCGGGACACGGTGGCACCCGTTGATCAAGATCAGATTCGGCCGAACGAGATGGGGGCGGACGCTGATCGGTTTGTGCCTGGCGATGAGCGCGGCGAGTTGGGCCGCTTTCGTGTGGTTTTTGTTCTCGTGAGGTCGTCGCCCAGCGGCTACTCGGGCAGCGTGACATACGGGAGCACCCCGCGAACACTACCGCAGAGATGACCTCGGGGGCTTATCGAGGCGGGCGAGGTCGCAGAGATGAATGATGGTGACCGATTTTCCAAGCGCGTCGCTCTTGAAAACCGCAAAGCTGTAGCACGTTGGGAACAAGGTCGGTTGCGCGCCGCTGCTGCTGGGAATTGAGAACTCATAGAAACGCGCGATTCCCACGGCGTCCGGGACAGCTCAACCGCCGGTGGGGGCGTGGGCCAAGACGCGAACGCAGCGACATGACGGCCTAGATGCGCGGCCCGCCGGGGAAACCATCCGCACGGGCCAAGAAGGCAAGAAAACGCCGCTCATTTATGAGGTTTGTTTGCGACCCTTTCTATTGCGCGGCTGCGGGCGACTTGCGAGGGCACGCCTACGATCTCGGTTACATCGACTTGGAGCAGAGAACCTTGCAACCCCTCGACAACCCGTTCGGTCCGAGGTTGTCACCCATGTCTTAGGTACAATCCGTTACCCATGT
>Ga0111538_10000431_pt1 | contig 55364 bp, 60 predicted proteins | sample SoiMethybrSBSTD1_FD_79669 | JGI IMG/M metagenome (GOLD analysis project Ga0111538, IMG submission 79669) | Bulk soil microbial communities from a Populus tree surrounding site in Tennessee, USA - Soil MetaG P. TD hybrid SBSTD1 (version 2)... | ecosystem: Environmental > Terrestrial > Soil >... | reverse complement strand
TCGACGCTCGCTTCCACCGGCACGCCGGCGTTCTTCATGCACCCGGCCGAAGCCAGCCACGGCGACCTCGGCATGATCACCGCCGACGACATCGTGATCGCCATCTCCTACTCGGGCGAGTCCGACGAGATCAGCCGCATCCTGCCCATCATCAAGCGGCGCGGCGCGAAGGTCGTCGCCATCACCGGCCGAGCGGACTCCACCCTCGCCCGCGAGGCCGACATCCACCTCGACGCCCGCGTCGAGAAGGAAGCCTGCCCGCTGGAGCTCGCACCCACCGCGAGCACCACCGCGACGCTGGCGCTGGGCGACGCGCTCGCGATGACGCTGCTCGAGGCGCGCGGCTTCAAGAGCGACGACTTCGCCATGCACCATCCGGGCGGGACCCTGGGCCGCAAGCTCCTGGTGCACGTCTCCGACGTCATGCGCAAGGGCGCGCAGCTGCCCAAGAGCTCTCCCGGGACGCTGCTGCCCGAGGCGATCATCGAGATGTCGCGCAAGGGCATCGGCATGACCACCATCGTCGATCCCGAGGATCGCGTCCTCGGCATCTTCACCGACGGCGACCTGCGCCGCACGCTCGAGAAGTACGAAGTGATCCGTCCGGTGCGCGTGGGCGACGTGATGACGAAGGATCCCCGGACGATTGCGCCGGAGAAGCTCGCGGCCGAGGCCGCGCAGGTGATGCAGACCGGCAAGATCGGCGGGCGCATCCTGGTGACCTCGCCCGACGGGCGGCTGCTCGGCGTGGTGACGTTCAACGACCTGCTCGCGGCCGGTGTCGTATGAGCGAGGCCTCCCCGGCCGTGCTCGAGCGCGCCCGCGCCGTGCGCCTCGCGATCTTCGACGTCGACGGCGTGATGACCGACGGGACGCTCTACATCGGCGCGCAGGGCGAGGCGTTCAAGGCGTTCAACATCCTCGACGGCCATGGCATGAAGATGCTGCAGGCCGCGGGAGTGGCCACCGCGATCCTGTCGGGGCGCGCTTCCGAGGCCGTGGCCCGGCGCGCCGCGGAGCTCTCCATCGCCCACGTGGTGCAGGGCTCGGCGGACAAGGTCGCCGACTTCGAGCGGCTCATCGCCGCGGTGGGCGTGCAACCCGCCGCGTGCTCGTTCGTGGGCGACGACCTGCCCGACCTCGAGGTGATGCGCCGCTGCGGGCTCGCCGTGGCGGTGGCGAACGCCGTGGAGCAGGTGAAGCAGGGCGCCCACTACGTGACGCGGGCCACAGGGGGGCGTGGCGCCGTGCGCGAGTTCTGCGAGCTCGTCCTGCGCGCCCGCGGGCAACTCGGGACGTCCGCGGCGGTCTGAGAAGACGATGCGACCGACCTCGTGGCTGCCGCTCGCGGCGATGGCCCTGCTCGTGGGGCTCACGCTCTGGCTCGAGCAGCTGGTGCAGGTGCCATCGGCGCGCGCCGACGGGCGCCTGCGCCACGATCCCGACCTGATCGTGGAGAATTTCAGCGCCCGCAAGCTGGGCGAGGATGGCCGCGTCCTCTACACGCTCGCGGCGAGGAAGATGGTACATTACCCCGACGACGATTCCGCTCTCCTGGAGTCGGTGCAGCTCGAGGCCTTCGAGCCGAAACAACCCAAGATGACCATCACCGCCGACCAGGGCCGGCTCGAGCAGGGCGGGGACCGCGTGCACATCGAGGGCAACGTGGTGGTCCTGCGCGAAGCCGGTGCACGCAACGAGCAGGCGCGCCTCACCACCGATCGCCTGCTGGTCCTTCCCGATGACGGCATCGCCAGCACCGACGCACCCGTGCGCCTCGAGAGCGCTTCCACGAACGCGCTCGCGCAGGGCATGGAAGTGAACAACCGCACCCGCATCCTGAAGCTCGAGCGCGTGAACGCGACCTACCAGCCACCGAAGAAGGCGGCCAGGCCGTGAGGCGCGCCGCCGCGGTTGCGCTCGTGCTCGCCGCGGCCTTTCCGGCGGCCGCCGAGAAGGGCGACCGCGAGAAGGAGATCGTCGTGGGCGCCGACCGCCTCACTGCCGACGACGGCAACCGCACCAGCACCTTCGACGGCAACGTCGTGGTGACCCAGGGCACCATGCGCATCACCGCCGCGAAGGTGACCGTCAAGGAGGACGCCGAGCGCCACAAGTTCTACGTGGCGAACGGCGCACCCGTCACGTTCCGGCAGAAGCGCGACAACGTCGACGAGTGGGTCGAGGGCTTCGCCGAGCGCGCCGAGTTCGACGACCGCAACGACGTGCTCAAGCTCTACAACAACGCGCGCGTGATGAGCAACCAGAACGAGCTCACCGGCCAGTTCATCTCGTACGACATGAAGCGCGAGGTGGCCGAGGTCGCGGGCGCGCCGCCCGGGAAGACCCCGCCCGCGAACGCCGGGCGCGTGAAGGTGATCATCATCCCGCCGAAGAAGGCGGCCGAGGACGAGCCGAAGAAGGGCGAATCGAAGAAGGCCGCGCCGCCGGCCCCGCCGCCCCTCGAGCTCAAGGCCGACCCGGGCAAGGGCTGAATGGCCGCTACGCCCGCGCCCGGTCCGCACCTCACGCTGGTGAAGCCCGCGCCGCAGAGCTCGGTGCTTTCCGCCTCGGGGCTGAAGAAGCGCTACCGCAAGCGCACCGTCGTCTCGGACGTGTCGCTCGCGGTGGAAAGCGGCGAGGTGGTGGGCCTGCTCGGCCCCAACGGCGCCGGCAAGACCACGTGCTTCTACATGATCCTGGGCCTCGTGCCCATCGACGCCGGCCGCGTCACGCTCGACGGCCAGGACCTCACGCACCTGCCGATCTACCGGCGCTCGCGCCTGGGCGTGTCCTACCTGCCGCAGGAGGCGTCGATCTTCCGCAAGATGACGGTGGAGCAGAACATCCGCGCCGTGCTCGAGCTGCAGGGGATGGAGGACGAGGAGGTCGGCGCCCGCCTCGAGGCGCTTCTCGACGACCTGCACGTGGGCCACCTGCGCGGCGCGGCGGCGATCTCGCTCTCCGGCGGCGAGCGGCGCCGCGTCGAGATCGCGCGCGCGCTCGCCACGAGCCCGCGGTTCATCCTGCTGGACGAGCCCTTCGCCGGCGTCGACCCGATCGCGGTGCTCGACATCCAGCAGATCATCCGCTTCCTCAAGGAGCGCTCCATCGGCGTGCTCATCACCGACCACAACGTGCGCGAGACGCTCGGCATCTGCGACCACGCGTACATCATCAACCAGGGTGCCGTCCTCGCCTTCGGGAAGCCGGAGGAGATCATCTATAATGAGGACGTTCGTAAGGTGTATCTCGGAGAGAATTTCCGCCTCTAGCGGGAACCCTTTCCTCCGGGATCCCTCGACATGAAGCACAGCCTCCAGCTCAAGCTATCGCAGCACCTCACCCTCACGCCCCAGCTCCAGCAGTCCATCCGGCTGCTCCAGCTGTCGACGGTCGAGCTCAACCAGGAGCTGGAGCGCTACCTCGCCGAGAATCCGCTGCTCGAGCGCGAAGACCTCGCGCCCGAGCAAGCCGCCGGGGCGCCGCCGCCCGGCGCGGCGCCCGAGCCCGAGGCGCCGAGCTCCGACGAGCCGCAGCGCGAGGAAGCCTCGACCCTCGAGGAACAGGGTTTCGCCGATGAGCATTCCGGCACGCCGTCGTCGCGCCGCGACGACGACGATCGCGAGGACTTCACCCAGTTCGCCGCCGCCGAGCCTACGCTGCAGGCCCACCTGCTGCAGCAGGTCTCGCTCACGGGCCTCACCGATCGCGACAAGCGCCTGGCCGAATTCATCATCGGGCACCTCGACGAGGACGGCTACTTCAAGAGCGAGCTGGAAGAGCTGCGCGAGTCGATCGGGCAGGCGCTTCCCGAGCTCGAGATCGAGGAGCTGTCGACGGCGCTGCGGCACGTGCAGAACCTGGAGCCGGCGGGCGTGGGCGCGCGCGACGCGGCCGAGTGCCTCGAGCTGCAGCTGCGCGCGATGCCCGCCAACACCCCGCACCTCGACGTGGCCCTGACGCTCGTCACGCGCCACCTCGACGTGCTCGCCGCGCGCGACTTCAATCGCCTGAAGCGCGTGCTCTCCATCGACGAGGACGAGCTGCGCGAGGTGCGCGCGCTCATCCTCTCGCTCGACCCCAAGCCCGGGCGCGCCTTCGACACCGGCGACGTGCGCTACGTGGTGCCCGACGTGGTGGTGCGCAAGCTCGGCGGCCGCTGGCTCGCCTCGCTCAACCGCGACGCCATGCCGCGCCTGCGCATCAACAAGATGTACGCCGACATCCTGCAGGCCTCGCGCGAGAACGGCGGCAAGCACCTCTCGGGGCAGTTGCAGGAGGCGCGCTGGCTCATCAAGAACGTGCAGCAGCGCTTCGACACGATCCTGCGGGTCACGCAGTCGATCGTGGACCGCCAGAAGAATTTCTTCGAGCACGGCGAGGTGGCCATGAGGCCGCTGGTGCTGCGCGAGATCGCCGAGGCCGTGGGCCTGCACGAGTCGACCATCTCGCGCGTGACCACGCAGAAGTACATGCTCACCCCGCGCGGGATATTCGAGCTGAAATACTTCTTCGGCAGCCACGTTTCAACCGACACGGGCGGCGCCTGTTCAGCCACCGCCATCCGTGCTCTGATAAAGCAGCTCGTAGCCGCCGAAGACGGCAGGAAGCCCCTTTCCGACCACCGCATCTCCGACATCCTCGCCCAGCAAGGCATTCAAGTGGCGCGCAGGACCGTGGCCAAGTACCGCGAGGCCATGCACATCCAGCCCGCCAATCTCCGCAAGTCGATCTGAACAGGGAGGAGCGCGCATGAACCTGCACCTGACCGGCCACCACGTAGAGATCACCCCCGCGATACGGGACTACGTGAAGTCGAAGCTGGAGCGCATCAACCGGCACTTCGACCACGTGATCGACGTGAACGTCGTGATGACGGTGGAGAAGCTCGACCAGCGGATCGAGGCCAACGTGCACATGTCGGGCAAGGACATCCACGTGCAGGCCCACGACGGCGACATGTATGCGGCGATCGACGGGCTGATCGACAAGCTCGACCGCCAGGTGCTGCGCCACAAGGAGCGCTTCCAGGCCCGCAGCGGGGTCGGGATCAAGCGCATCCCGCAAGCCTAGCGCGACCGGGGCTCCTGTGAACCTCGTCTCGCGCCTGCTTCCGCCCGAGCACGTCGTGCTCGGGATGGACGCGGGCAGCAAGAAGCGCCTGTTCGAGCAGGTGGGGCTGTTGTTCGAGAACACCCGCCACATCCCGCGCGCGCGCGTGTTCGACAGCCTCTTCGACCGCGAGAAGCTCGGCTCCACCGGGCTGGGCTACGGCGTGGCGATCCCGCACGGGCGCATCAAGACCATCAAGGACCCGGTGTGCGCCTTCGTGCGCACCGCCGCGCCCATTCCCTTCGAGGCCCCCGACGGCGCGCCCGTGAGCCTCGTCTTCGCGATGCTCGTCCCCGAGCACGCGACCGAGGCGCACCTCGAGCTTCTCTCGGAGCTCGCGCAGATGTTCAGCGACGCGCGCCTGCGAGAGGCCCTGGCCGCGACGAGCGACGTCCAGGCGGCCCACCGGCTCATCACGGAATGGTCGCCTTATGCCCCGCCTCAGCGTACAGCGGCTCTTTGACGAGCGGCGCAACCGCCTCGGCCTCGCCTGGGCCGCGGCCCCCGAGGGCGGCGCGCGCGAGTTCATCGGCGAGATGCTGCACCGGCCGGGCGTGGGCCTCATCGGGCACCTGAACCTCATCCACCCGCTGCTCGCCCAGGTGCTGGGCCCGCGCGAGCTCGAGTACCTCGGCAAGCTCGATCCCTTCATGCGCGAGCAGACCCTCGGCCACATCGCCGGCGGCGAGACGCTTTGCGTGTTCGTGTGCGACGGCAGCCCCGCGCCGCCCGAGCTCGCGGCGGCGTGCGCGAAATCGGGCACGCCGCTGCTCACCTCGGCCGAGCCCAGCCAGTTCGTCATCAACGTGCTGCGGCCCTACATGCAGCAGGAGCTGGGCGAGATCACCAACCTGCACGGCGTCTTCCTCGACGTGTTCGAGATCGGGGTGCTGATCACCGGCGATTCCTCCATCGGCAAGAGCGAGCTCGCGCTCGAGTTGATCTCGCGGGGGCACGGACTGGTCGCCGACGACGTGGTCGAGCTGCAGCAGATGGGGCCCGAGACGATCCAGGGACGCTGCCCGCCGATGCTGCGCGATTTCCTCGAGGTCCGCGGCCTGGGCGTGCTCAACATCAAGTCGATCTTCGGCGAGACCGCGATCCGCCCGCGCAAGGTGCTGCGGCTGATGGTCCACCTCGAGATGCCGGTGCGGGGCGCCGAGCCGCGCGACCGCCTCGCCACGCGCTCGGGCACCCAGGACATCCTCGGCGTGGAGATCCCGACGGTGACGCTCGCCGTGGTCGCCGGGCGCAACCTCGCGGTGCTGGTGGAGGCCGCGGTGCGCAACCACATCCTGCTCACGCGCGGCATCGACTCGACGCGCGAGTTCATCGCCCGGCAGGAGCAGGCGCTGCGCAAGGGCCGCACCGGGGAGGCGCCCGACTGATGCAGCTCGTGCTGCTGTCGGGAGTGTCGGGCTCGGGCAAGAGCGTGGCGCTGAAGGCGCTCGAGGACGCGGGCTATTTCTGCGTCGACAACCTGCCGGCGGAGCTGATCGCGCCGCTCGCCGACTACGCCAACGCGCGCGGCGAGGAGCGCGTGGCGATCAGCGCCGACGCGCGCAGCCGCGAGAGCCTGGGAGGGTTGCCGGAGATCGTCGACAAGGAGCGCGCGCGCGGCACGGACGTGCGCGTGATCTTCCTGGACAGCGACGACGACAGCCTGCTGCGGCGCTTTTCGGAGTCGCGCCGGCCGCACCCGCTCGCCGAGGAGGGGCGCACCACCGCCGAGGCGATCGCCGAGGAGCGCCGCGTGCTCGCGTGGGTCGCCGAGATCGGGCAGCGCATCGACACCAGCCACCTCACGCCCAACCAGCTGCGCGGCTGGATCCGCGACCTGGTGGTGACCGACCACGCGCGCCTCACCCTCATCTTCGAGTCCTTCGGCTACAAGGGCGGCGCGCCGCTCGACGCCGACTTCGTCTTCGACGCGCGCTGCGTGCTCCCCAACCCCCACTACGACCCGAAGCTGCGCTCGCTCACCGGCCACGACGCGGCCGTGGTCGAGTTCCTGGAGCGCGAGACGCAGGCCAACCTGCTGGTCGAGGACATCCAGGCCTTCCTGCAGCGCTGGATCCCGCGGTTCACCCTCGACCAGCGCGCCTCGATCACGGTCGCGATCGGCTGCACCGGCGGGCGCCACCGCTCGATCTACATCGCCAACGCGCTCGCCGAGCGGTTCCGTTCCGAGCACCCGGTGGTGCTGCGCCACCGCGACACGCAGGTCTAGGCGCCCGCTTCCGCATGCTCCTGATGAACCTCTTCTCCGCAGCGGGGCGGCGCGAACGGGTGCCGCTCTTCCCGTTGCAGACGGTGCTCTTTCCGCGCTCGATGCTGCCGCTGCGCATCTTCGAGGCGCGCTACATGGACATGGCCAAGGCGTGCCTCAAGACCGGAGATCCGTTCGGCGTGTGCCTGATCCGCGAGGGCGCGGAGGTCGGCGCGCCGGCCGTGCCCGAGGCGGTCGGATGCCTCGCGCGCATCGCCGACTGCGACATGGAGGAGCTCGGCATCCTCAAGGTGCGTGCCGAGGGCCTCGAGCGTTTCCGCCTGCGCGAGTCGCGCGTGGAGAAGCAGGGCCTCATCGTGGGGGAGATCGAGCGCCTCGAGGTCGAGCCGGCCGCGCCCGATGCGCAGGGCCTGGCCGACTGCGCGCTCTTCCTGCGCAAGGTGTTCGCGGCCATCGGCGAGGAGCGCTTCGCGGGCGATCCGGCGTACGAGGACGCCACCTGGGTGGGCTTCCGGCTCGCCGAGGTGCTGCCGCTGCGAAACGACGTGCGCCAGAAGCTGCTGGAGCTCACCGACGCGGCGCTACGCCTGATGGTGCTGCACCAGTTCCTCAGGAAGCAGAAGCTGATCTAGAGGCGCGCGAGCAGCCGCTTCACGGGCGAGGGCAGCGCCGCGCCGGCGAGCTCCGTGAGCGGCAGCCAGACGGTGCCGCTTTCGGCCGCGGACGTCGCCCGGCGCGGACGCAGCAGCCACGGCGTGACCTCGAGCGTGTAGTGCGTGAACGCGTGCTCGAAAGCCGGCAGCGCCTCGGCCGAGGCGGCGGCGAGTCCCCAGCGGCTGCGGAGCACCCGCGCGGGATCGAGGCCTTCGTCGACCTCCGGCAGTGACCACAGGCCGCCCCAGATGCCGGTCGGAGGCCGCCTCTGCAGCAGCACCTCGCCCTTCGAGAGCACGACCAGCATCTGCACGCGCCGCCGCCGCTGGGGCTTGCGCGCGCGCCGGCCCGGCAGCTCGGCGACGCGGCCCTCGATGTTCGCGACGCAGTCGCGCGCTACCGGGCAGGCCGCGCAGGCGGGATTGCGCGCGGTGCACACCTGCGCACCCAGGTCCATCATGCCCTGCGTGTACGTGCCGATGTCGCGCGCGGGCAGGCGCTCTTCGGCGATATCCCAGAGGCGCTTCGATACCGCATTGGCGGCCGGGTCTCCGGCCACCGCGGCATGGCGCGCGAGCACGCGCCGCACGTTCCCGTCGAGGATCGCGCGGCGTTCGCCCCCGGCGATCGACGCGATCGCCCCGGCCGTCGACCGGCCCACGCCGGGCAGCTCGGCGAGATCGTCGTAGCGCGTCGGGAAGATGCCGGCGTGCCGTTCGACCACCGCGCGAGCGGCGCGCAGGAGGTTGCGGCCGCGCGCGTAGTACCCCAGGCCGCTCCAGAGGGCGAGCACCTCGTCCTCGGAGGCAGCGGCGAGCGCGCGCACCTCCGGAAAGCGCTCGAGGAAGCGCTCGTAGTAGGGAATGACGGTGGCGACCTGCGTCTGCTGCAGCATCACCTCGGAGAGCCACACGCGATACGGGTCGCGCGTTGCCTGCCACGGCAGGTCGTGGCGTCCGTGGCGGCGTTGCCAGCGGATGACGCGGGTGGAGAAGCTCGGGGGGCTGGGCACCCCCCGAGTCTAGATCACAGTCGTCAACGAGGTTCCAGCGGTCAGTGGCGTGCCTGGCTGGGCGCCGAAGCGTCGCCGTCCGTGCGCCACGCAGCGGGGTCATGGGGCACCGCGCCGGTCTCGATCGTGGCCTTCATGCGCGCCAGGTCCTCGTCCATCTCGGTCCTGGGATCGGCGCCGAAGAACTTCGCGACGGCGTGGCCGACGACGCCGCCCGGCGGCATGTAGCGCATCTGCACGTGGATGCGGGTGCCGCCCTCCTCGGGCTCGAAGCGGATGCGGCCCACGTTGCCCACCTGCGAGTCGCCCACGGTGTGCCAGGTCATCTCGCGGTTCTCGACGTAGTTGAGGAGCTCCGACTCCCATTCCACCGGGACGCCCGCCGGCCCGTCCACCACCCAGTGGTAGCGATCGCCGCCGAGGTTGCGCACCTCGCGCACGTGCGACATCCATTGCGGCAGGTTCGAGAGGTCGCGCCAGTAGGAGAACACCCGCTCCACGGGCGCATCGACCAGGAGCGACTTCTCCACCAGGATGCCGTGGCCACGCAGCGTGTCGGATAGCGTCTCGTTGGAGGTTGCGCGCGTGACCAGCACGCCGCCCAGGGCGCACATCGCCGCGCCCTTCGCGCCTCCGCGCAGGTAGCCGTACATCGCCATGGCGGCTCCGCCCGCCCCGGCGAGCGCGCGCTGCGCCGGCGACCAACGGCGGCGGCGCCAGGATTGCGCGGATTCCTGCGCGATCGTGGCGAGCGAGGTGCCTGCGGACACCAGTCCCTCGCGCCGGCCGCTCTCGAGCGCTCCACGCGTCTCGGCCTTGAGGCCATCGATGCGGTTGCGGGCGTCGCGCACCACCACGTCGCGCCCGTGCTCGATGCGGCGCGTGGCCGCGTCGATCTGGTCCTTGAGCCCCGCGCGGCGGCGCCGGCCGGCCTGCGGGTCGTAGAAGTACATCAAGGCAGCGCCCACTCCCAGGTACAGCAGCCGGTTCGCCATGGAGCCTCCGCGAGAAGGAAAGACGTCGACATGGTTTGACCTCGCGCGGGCGGGGCGCGTTTCCCGCATGGTCAATTCGGACTGCGCCGCCTCAACCGGGCTTGCGGAGGAACGCCTGGGAGGGGAAGGGCTGGAGCGGGTGAAGGGAATCGAACCCTCGTCGTAAGCTTGGGAAGCTTCTGCTCTGCCATTGAGCTACACCCGCGATTTTCCGGGGCATTTTACCCCGCCCGGGCGCCGCTCGCGCCCGCCGGCTGCCATTCGTCGCAATCGGCCCCTGCCGGACCCGGCCGCCGCCTAACGTGGCGCCACCTGTCCAACGTCGGAGACACGCCATGCAACCGATCGAGAGCGACCCGCGCTATTGCGAAGCCGTTCGCCACGTGCGCGAAGTCCGCGGTTTCTACACCCACGCGCTGGTCTACGTCCTGGTGATCGGAAGCCTGGCCACGTTCAACCTGCTCGGCAACCCGGGGCGCCTGTGGTTCGTCTTCCCCGCGCTCGGCTGGGGCGTGGGCTTGCTGACCCATGGCCTGTCGATTTTCGCCTTCCGCGGCTGGCTGGGGGCGGACTGGGAGTCGCGCAAGGTGCGCGAGTACCTCGAGCGGCGAGTCTAGGGCGGTAGGATGGCCGCGATGAGCGCCGCTTCGGACCAGGTCACGGGGATATCCAAGGACTGGGACCCCGACCACTTCCACCCGCTGGAGGTGATCCCGTTCTTCCGCCGCTGGAAACGCGGCCCTGTCCGGGACCTGCTCTACACCCTCATCTGGAGCACCGGCATCGGCGTCGTGTTCTGGGCAATCGGCGCGATGTTCCGGTCCCGGACCGCATTCGTCTTCGACGACCTGCTCGGCACGGTGATCGTCGCGAACGCGATCGGCTACACGCTGCATGCGATGTTCATGGTCACGGGCCGCCTGGGCATCGACCGCTGGGCGCGCAGCCTGGGTCCCTTCGCGACCACGGCGTACTACACGGCGCTCAGCTCGTTCGGCGTGGTGGTGGGCTTCACCATCGCGGCGCTGGCGTTCGACCCGCAGGCGCTGCAATGGATCCTGCGGCCGCGCTGGCTGGCGACGATGGGCGTGTCGAGCCTGGCGATCTCCGCGATCCTCACGATCGTGTTCTTCTCGACGGTGCGCCGCGCCACGACCGAGGCCCAGCTCGCCCACGAGCGCACCCGCATCGAGCGCGCCGAGCGCGAGGCCACGCTCGCCAACCTGCGGGCGCTGCAGGCGCAGATCGAGCCGCATTTCCTCTTCAATACGCTCGCCAACGTGGCGAGCCTCGTCGATTCCGACCCGGCCGCGGCCAAGCGCACGCTGGAGAGCTTCAACCGGTTCCTGCGCGCCTCCCTCGCCGCCACGCGCACCGAGAGCACCACGCTCGGCGCCGACGCGGAGTTGATCGCCGCCTACCTCGAGGTGCTGCAGGTGCGCATGGGCAAGCGCCTCGCCTTCCGCATCGACGTGCCGCCCGGGCTGGCCGGTTTCGTGCTGCCGCCGATGCTGCTGCAACCCGTGGTGGAGAACGCCATCCGCCACGGCCTCGAGCCGAAGATCGAGGGCGGGGAGGTCGTGCTGCGCGCGCGCGGCGAACCGGGCCGGCTGCGCATCGAGGTCGCCGACACCGGCATGGGCTTCGCACCCACGACGCGCGGCGGGCTCGGGCTTTCCAACCTGCGCGACCGCCTGCGCCTGCTCTACGGCGATCGCGCCGAGCTCACCATCGGCGAGAACCGGCCGTCGGGCACCGTCGTCACCATCGCGCTGCCGGCATGAGCGTGCGCGCGCTGATCGCCGACGACGAAGCGCACCTCGCCGAGCACCTGCGCGCGCGCCTGGTCGCCCTCTGGCCCGGGCTCGAGGTGCTGCCGCTGGCCGCCAACGGCCTCGAGGCGCTGCGGGCCATCGAGGAAGACGCGCCGCAGGTCGCCTTCCTCGACATCCGCATGCCGGGCCTCACGGGCCTGGAGCTCGCGCGGCGCATCGACACCAGCACGCATGTGGTCTTCGTGACCGCCTACGACCAATACGCCGTCGAGGCCTTCGACCGCGACGCGGTGGACTACCTGTTGAAGCCCGTGACCGACGAGCGGCTCGCGCGCTCGATCGAGCGCCTCAAGGCGAAGCTCGAGCAGTCGGAGCGCCCACCCGCGCTGGACGAGGTGCTGGCGCGCATCGCGCGCGCGATCCCGGGCCAGGGCGCCGGCCGGCTGCGCTGGATCCGCGCGCTCAAGGGCGAGGTGGTGCAGCAGATCGCCGTGGACGACGTGCTCTACTTCCAGGCCCAGGACAAGTACACGTGCGTGATGACCCGCGCGGGCGAGGCGCTCATCCGCACGCCGCTCGCCGAGCTCGTCGACCAGCTCGATCCCGGGATGTTCTGGCAGATCCACCGCGGCACCGTGGTGAACATGAACGCGGTGGCCTCCACGCGCCGCGACCTCGGCGGCCGCGTGTTCGTGAAGCTCAAGGAGGGCGCCACGGAGCTGCCGGTGAGCCGCGCGTACGCGCAGAAGTTCAAACAGATGTGACCTATACTTTCCCCATGGCCGGTTCCATACGCATCCTCGTGAACGGCGCCCCGCGCGAGTTCGCCCAGGCCCCCACGGTGGCCCAGTTCCTCGACCAGCTCGACCTCGCCGGCAAGCGCGTGGCGATCGAGCGCAACGGCGAGATCGTGCCGCGCAGCCGCTTCGTCGAGGAGCGCCTGTCCGAGGGCGATCGCATCGAGGTCGTCGTCGCCGTGGGCGGAGGCTAGCGTGAACGCGCCCGACCAGGCCGTGGCCCGGGACGCGCTCGTCGTCGCGGGCAAGGCCTATCGATCGCGCCTGCTCGTCGGCACCGGCAAGTACCGCGACTTCGACGAGACGCGGCGCGCCATCGAGGCTTCGGGTGCCGAGATCGTGACCGTCGCGATCCGGCGCACCAACATCGGCCAGAACAAGGGCGAGCCCAGCATCCTCGAGGTGCTGCCGCCGTCGAGGTACACCATCCTGCCCAACACGGCCGGCTGCTACACCGCGCAGGATGCGGTGCGCACGCTGCGCCTGGCGCGCGAGCTGTTGGACGGCCACGCGCTCGCCAAGCTCGAGGTGCTGGGCGACGCCGAGTCGCTCTATCCCAACATGCCCGAGACACTCGCCGCCGCGAAGACGCTCGTGGCCGAGGGCTTCCAGGTGATGGCCTACTGCAGCGACGACCCGATTCTCGCCCGGCAGCTCGAGGAGCTCGGGTGCGTGGCGGTGATGCCGCTCGCCTCGCTCATCGGCTCCGGCATGGGGATCATCAATCCCTGGAACCTGCAGATCATCATCGACCGCATTTCGGTGCCGGTGCTCGTGGACGCGGGGATCGGGACCGCCTCGGACGCCGCCATCGCGATGGAGCTCGGCTGCGACGGCGTGCTCATGAACACCGCGATCGCGAAGGCGAAGGAACCGGTGCGCATGGCGCACGCGATGAAGCTTGCGGTGGAAGCGGGCCGCGAGGCGTTCCTCGCCGGCCGCATGCCGAAGAAGCCCTACGAAGCGAGTCCCAGCTCACCCACCGACGGGCTGATCCAGGACTAGAAGCGCCAGCTCACCCCGACCGACAGTTGCTCGCCGGTATCCACGTCCGTGAGCAGGTTCGCGCCCAGTGGCGAGTGGCGTTCCAGCTCGGCCTTCACCCCGAGCGAGCTGGTGAAGTCGTAGCGCAGCCCCAGGCCGTAGCGCAGGCGCGTGCCGCGCGTGAACTGGTTGTCCGCGAGCGGCGTCGGGTGCCAGCCGTAGCCCGCGCGCGCGTCGCCGCGGTAGGCGCCCATCCGCCCGTAGAACGAGAAGCGCCACACCGGGAGCATCGCGATCGTGTCCACGCCGAAGCCGGTGCTGCGGAATTGCGAGGCGAGGTCGGCGGGGCGCGCGAACGGGTTCTCCGCGCGGCCGAACTCGACCACCTCGCCCTCGACGGCGAAAAACCGCGACGGCTTGTAGCCGAGCTTGAAGCGGGTGGTGTTGTCCGCGGAGAGTCCCGAAGGCGCGGGCACGGTGGCGAAGGAGTACATGCCGGCGGGGTTGAGCGTCGACTGGGGCGCGCGCAGCGTGCCCACGTAGTCCGCCAAGGCGACGCCCGGGAGGACGCCGGCGATCAACGCGATCACGGCCTTGTGCGCCATTGTTCTTTTCTCCACGCCAACGACCATCATTGTAGGAGCCGCACGGGCCGTGTCAACGCGAATGCTCAAGTTATGATGTTGCGCCGATGACACACCCTCCCATCCGCAGCTACGTCCTGCGCCAGGGCCGCTTTTCGCGCGGGCAGCAACGTGCCTATGCGGAGCTCCTGCCGCGCTTTGGCGTGCCCTATTCGGCCGCTTCGCTTGATTTCCCGGCAGTTTTCGGGCGCAAGGCCCCGGTCGTGGTGGAGGTGGGCTCCGGCATGGGCGAAACCACCGCGCGGATCGCGCGCGAGAACCCCGGCACGGACTATCTGGCGGTGGAGGTGCACGCTCCGGGCGTCGGCAGCCTGCTCAGGCAACTCGAGGAGGAGGGCGCCGGGAATGTGCGCGTGGTTCGCCACGACGCCGTCGAGGTGCTGCGCGACATGGTGCCGCCGGGCTCGCTCGCGGGCATCCACGTTTTCTTCCCCGACCCGTGGCCCAAGAAGCGCCACCACAAGCGCCGCCTGGTCCAGGAGCCGTTCGTGCGCCTCGCGGCCGAGCGCCTCGCCCCCGGGGGTTACATCCACGTCGCGACCGATTGGGAGGAGTACGCGGAATACGCGCTCAACGTGCTGTCGCGTGAAAAATTCCTCAAGAACACTGCGGAAAATTACGCACCGCGGCCGGCCATGCGTCCGCAGACCAAGTTCGAGCGTAGGGGACTCAAGCTGGGACACGGCGTGTGGGACATCATCTTCACTAGGACAACGAAATGAACAACGAGAACGGACGGCGAAAGTGGGTGCAGGCCATCGCGGCGATGGGCGCGGCAGGCGCGAGCGGCTACCTGTCGGACCTGCTGGCCGCGGGCGACCTGCCGCCGGGGCTGCACCGGGTCGACGGCAAGGTCTCGGTGAACGGCAAGGAGGCGAAGTCGGGCGCGCAGGTGAACATGGGCGACAAGGTCGCCACCGGCCCCGGAAGCACCGCGGTGGTGGTGCTCAAGGGCGACGCGATGCTGATGCGTGCCGACACCGTGATCGAGGTGCGTGGCAGCAGCGGGCTCATGTCGGACCTCATCATCAGCACCGGGCGCGTGCTCACGGTGTTCTCGAAGAAGAACGTCTCGGTGAAGGCCGCCAGCGCCACCATCGGCATCCGCGGCACCGGCGCGTACGTCGAGGTCCTCCCGCAGGAGACCTACTTCTGCCTCTGCTACGGCGAGGCCGTCATCACGGGGCCGCAGATGGCCGAGCGCACCGTGGTGACCAAGCACCACGAGCAGCCGCTGCTGCTGAAGGAATCGGGCGGGACCCTGAGGGCCGAGCCCGGAGGCTTCCGCAACCACACCGACGAGGAGCTGGTGATGCTGGAGAAGCTCGTCGGCCGCGAGCCGCCGTTCATGAAGGACGGGCAGTACCCGCTGAACAAATACTGATCACCTTGCTGCGGCGCTCGGCCGGTGGGGCGTCGAGGAAGGTCTCGAGCAGGTCGTTCAGGAACCGGCGCCCCTTCACGCTCGGGGCGATGCGCGCGTGGTCGCGTTCGACGAGGCCCGCGCTCTCGGCCCGGGCGAGCTGTGGCTCGACCACGTTGATCGCGAGGCCGGTGCGTTCGGTGAAGAGCGTCACCGGGAAGCCCTCGACCAGCCGCAACGCGTTCAGCATGAACTCGAACGGCAGCTCGTCGTCGCCCACCTCGCGCGATTCCCGGACCGCGTCTCCGGCGAGTGCCGCGCGCAAGTACCCCTGCGGCTTCCTCTCGCGCACCTCGCGCACGACGCGGTCGCGGAACGAGATCTTGCCGTGCGCGCCGGCCCCCACGCCGAGGTAGTCCCCGAACGTCCAGTAGTTGAGGTTGTGGCGCGCGCGATGCCCGGGCCGTGCGAAGGCGCTCGTCTCGTAGTGCTGGTAGCCCGCGCCGGCCAGCAGCGCCTCGATGCCGTCCTGCATCTCGGCGGCATCGTCTTCGGGGGGAAGCTGCGGCGGGAAGCGGTGGAAGTGCGTGTCGGGCTCGAGCGTGAGGTGGTACGCCGAGACGTGCGGCGCTCCGCGCTCGACCGCCTCGCGCACGTCTGCCAGCGCCCCATCGACGCCCTGGCCGGGCAGCGCGTACATGATGTCGGCGTTCACGGTGGGGAATGTCGCCAGCGCCATGTCGAGCGCGCGCCGCGCCTCGTCGGCGCCGTGCACGCGGCCGATGGCGGCCAGGCGCGCGTCGTCGAAGCTCTGCACGCCGAGCGAGAGCCGGTTCACGCCCGCCGAGCGGAAGCCGCGGAACTTCTCCGCCTCGAACGTGCCCGGGTTGGCCTCGAGCGTGATCTCGGCTTCCGGGTCGACCTGCACGCGCGTGCGGATCGCCACCAGCAGCCGGTCGAACGACGCCGCCGAGAAGAGGCTGGGCGTGCCGCCGCCGATGAAGATCGTGTGGATGCGCCGCCCGTAGATGCGCGGCACGCTCGCCTCGAGGTCGGCCACGAGCGCGTCGACGTATTGCGCTTCGGGCACGTCGCCGCGCGCCTCGTGCGAGTTGAAGTCGCAGTAGGGGCACTTGCGCAGGCACCACGGCACGTGGATGTAGAGCGACAGCGGCGGGAGTTGCGCGAGCTTCACGGCTTCAAGCGCCGCATCAGCGCCGCGGCGGCCAGGGCCCGGTGGCTCACGCGGTTCTTCTCGTCGGCGTGCAGCTCGGCCGCGGTGCGGCTGCTCCCCCAGGGCTGGAAATACGGGTCGTATCCGAAGCCGCCGCCGCCGCGCGGCTCGAGCACGATGTCGCCCTCCCACGCGCCCTCGGCGACGATGGGCGTGGGATCGGCGGCCGAGCGCACCAGCACGAGCACGCAGTAGTAGAACGCGGAACGGTCGGAGGCCTGCGCGAGCGCGCCGACCAGCTTCGCGTTGTTGCGCGCGTCGCGCTCGGCGCGCTCGCCACCCTTGCCCGCATAGTGCGCGGAGTGCACGCCGGGCTCGCCGCCAAGCGCGCTCACGCAGAGCCCCGAATCGTCCGCCATCGCCGGCAGCCCCGACCCGCGGCTCGCGTGGCGCGCCTTCGCGAGCGCGTTCTCGAGGAAGGTGTCGTGCGGCTCCTCGGCTTCGTCGATACCCAGCTGCGCTTGCGGCACCGCCTCGATGCCGAGCGGGGCGAGGAGCGCCGCCAGCTCGCGCAGCTTCCCCGGGTTGTTGGACGCGATGACGATCCGGTTCACGCCTACTGCAGGGCGGAGCGCTGCAGTCGGATCAGCTCGGCGATCCCGGAGGAGGCGAGGTCGAGGAGCGAGGCCAGCTGCTCGCGGGTGAAGGGGCTGCCCTCCGCGGTGCCCTGGACCTCGACGAAGCTGCCGGCCCCGGTCATCACGACGTTCATGTCGGTGCCGCAGGCCGAGTCCTCAGCGTAGTCCAGGTCCAGGACCGGCGTGCCGCCGACGATCCCCACCGAGATCGCGGCGACGAAATCGCGCAGCGGGTCCGTGGTGACGAGGCCGCGCGACCGCAGCCCCGCCACGGCATCGGCGAGCGCCACCATCGCCCCGGTGATGGAGGCGCAGCGCGTGCCGCCATCGGCCTGGAGGACGTCGCAGTCGATGGTGACCTGGCGCTCGCCCAGCAGCGCCATGTCGGTCACCGCCCTGAGGCTCCTGCCGATCAGGCGCTGGATCTCCTGCGTGCGGCCCGACTGCTTGCCGCTCGCCGCCTCTCGTGCCCCGCGGGTGTGCGTCGCGCGCGGCAGCATGCCGTACTCGGCCGTCACCCAGCCGGAGCCCTTGCCCTTGAGGAAGGGCGGCACCTTCTCCTCCACGCTGGCGTTGCACAGCACCTTCGTGTGCCCGACCTCGATCAGCACCGAGCCCTCGGCGTGGCGCGTGTAGCTGCGGTGGATCCTGACGGGACGGAGCTGCGTGGGGTTGCGGTCGAAGGATCTTTGGCTCAACGGGGGACTTTCTTGATGGCACTCTGGATTTCGGCGATGGCGCGCTCGATGTCGTCCTCGGTCACGTCGTCGGACGCCCCGTGCCCCGCGAGCGGCTGCGTGGTGTTGGTCGAGGTGGCGAACTCGTCGTCGCCGAGCGTCTGCGTGTCCGCGACGCGATCGTCGTCCTGGCTCTCCCAGGTCATGGCCACGACGGTGATGTTGTCCGACTCGCCCGCGGCGCGGCGGTGCGCTTCCGTGAGCAGCCCCGGCATGAGCGAGGTCACCGCCTGCTTGGTGAGCATCTGCGCCAGCGTGCCCGGCGGGATCTGCGCCCAGAAGCCGTCGGTCGAGAGCAGGATCGTGTCGCCCGTCTCGAGCCGGATCTCGCGGCTCATGTCGATGTGCGGCGGCACGACGCCCCCGAGGCAGCTGAAGATCTTGTTGCGGTCGGGGTGGCGCGCGGCCTGCTCGGGCGTGATCTGCCCGGCGTCGATCATCTGCTGCACCTTGGAATGATCCTGGGTCTGGGCGAGGAGCCGGCCGCCGCGCAGCACGTACAGGCGCGAGTCGCCCGCGTGCGCCCAGTAGGCATAGCCGTTCTGCACCACGCAGGCCACGCACGTGGTGCGCGGGCACTCGAGCAGGTTGTGCTGGTCGGCGTGCGCGACGATGGCGCGGTGCGCGGCCTGGATCGACGACACGAGGAACTCGAACGGCCGGCGCAGGCGCGCGCGCGCTTCCTGCTTGAAGCGGCGCGTGATCTCCTGAACCGCGATCTCGGCGGCGACCTCGCCCTTCTCGTGCCCGCCCATGCCGTCGGCGATGACCATCAGCAGGGTGTCCTTGGCGTAGGCGTAGCCCACGCGGTCCTCGTTGCCGGTGCGGTCGCCGACGAGGCTGTCCTGGAAGATGATGAAGCGCATCTGGGAGCCGAGGCTACGGGTTCTCGTTCTCGGCCTTGCGCGCGAACAGCTTCGACAGCGGCTTGCTGATGGTGTCGAAGATGCTGTTCGTGCGGTCCTCGGAACCGGCCGCCGGGTAGCTCTCGGTGAGGCGCTTCTGCAGCTCGAAGGCGGTCTGGGGTCGCTTGAGCCAGTCCAGGCGCAGGCACGACTCGACGATGTCGTAGAGGTCTTCGGAATAGCGCTGGCGCGCGATTTGCCGGATCGGGATCATCTTGTCCTTCTCCTCGCGCTGGTCGCCCGCCTGCGGCGGCGTGCCCGCGATGCAGGTGTACATGGTGGCGCCCACCGAGTAGATGTCGCTCCACGGCCCAAGCTCCTCGGGCTTGAAGCGGTAGTGCTCGGGCGCGGCGAAGCCCGCGGTGTACATGGGCTTCAGCTTCATCGCCTCTTCCGAGAGCGTGATGCGCGCGGCGCCGAAGTCGAGCAGCACCGGCCGGTTGTTCTCCATCGAGATGAAGACGTTTGCGGGCTTGATGTCGAGGTGCAGCAGCTTGTTCGCATGCACCTCGCGCAGCCCGTTCAGCAGCGACACGAAGGAGCGGCGGATGAACGACTCGGTGAGCTCGTTCTGGTTTTTCTGGATGTGGAACTGGAGCGTGCGCCCGCGCACGTAAGCCATCACCATGTAGCACGTCTCGTTGGCGCGGAAGAAGTTCTCCACGCGCACGACGTTGGGGTGCTGGATGAGCGCCAGCGCCCGGCCTTCCTCGAAGAAGCACTTGAGGCCGTGGCGGAACACGGTCTGCGTGGCCTCGTCGGTGAGCTTGATCTCGACGCCGTCGGGCCGCAGCGGCAGCGTCGAGGGCAGGTACTCCTTGATGGCGAACTGGGTGCCGGCCTCGTCGCGCGCCAGGTAGACGATGCTGAACCCGCCCGAGGAGAGCGGCTTCTCGATGCGGTATCCGTTCAGGACGTATCCGGGCGGAAGCGGCTGGTTGGCCTGCTGGGGCATGCAATAATTCTCCCATGATTTCAAGCATGACCGGCTTCGCGGCCGCCGCCCACGAGAGCGCCCGGGGCAGCCTCGCCGTCGAACTGAAAACCGTCAACCACCGCTACCTCGAATTCCAGACGCGCATTCCCGAGGAGCTGCGGCCGCTGGAGCCGGCGATGCGCGAGGCGATCGCGGCGCGGCTCACGCGTGGGAAGGTCGATTGCCGGGTCACGTTCACCCCGCTCAACGCGGCCGAGCGCTCGCTGCTTCCCGACGGAAAGGCGCTCGACGCGCTTGCCGCGGCGGCCGCGGTCGTGGCGCAGCGATTCCCCGAGGCGCGGGCGCTTTCGGTGGCCGAGGTGCTGCATTGGCCGGGGGTGCTCGCGGACGAGGCACTGTCGCCGGAGGCGCTCAAGCTGGAGCTCGTGGGCGTGCTCGAGCGCGCGATCGGCGAGCTCGACGCCTCGCGCGAGCGCGAGGGCGCCAAGCTCGAGGTGGTGCTGCGCGAGCGCCTGACCTCGATGGCGAGCCTCGTGGAGCAGGCCCGCCCGCTCGTGCCCGCGGCGCTGAAGGCCTTCCAGGACAAGCTCACGCAGAAGATCGCCGAAGCCGGGGCCAACCCCTCGGACGAGCGCGTGCACCAGGAGATCGTGCTCTACGCCTCGCGCATCGACGTGGACGAGGAGATCGCTCGCCTGGTGACCCACATCGCCGAGTTCCGGCGCGTGCTCGACAAGGGCGGGGCCTGCGGCAAGCGCCTCGACTTCCTCTGCCAGGAGCTCAACCGCGAGGCCAACACCCTCGGGTCCAAGTCGGTGGCCAACGAGATGACCCGGACCTCGGTGGAGCTCAAGGTGCTGATCGAGCAGATGCGCGAGCAGGTACAAAACATCGAGTAATCGTGGCCGGCAACCTCTTCATCGTCTGTGCGCCCTCGGGTGCGGGCAAGACCACCCTGGTCGATGCCCTGCTCGATCGCGAGCCCGAGATACGGCTCTCGATCTCGTACACCACGCGCGCCCCGCGCCAGGGCGAGCGCGACGGCGTCGACTACCACTTCACCGACCGGGCGACGTTCGAATCCATGATCGCGGCGGGCGAGTTCCTCGAGCACGCCCAGGTGCACGGGAACTACTACGGCACCAGCCGGGCGTGGATCGAGCGCGAGATCGCCGGCGACCACGACGTGCTGCTGGAGATCGACTGGCAGGGTGCCGCCCAGGTCCGCCGGTTCTTCCCGCAGCTGGTGGGAATGTTCATCCTGCCGCCCTCGATCGCGGAGCTGCGCCGGCGCCTCCAGGGCCGGGGCAAGGACTCTCCCGAGACGATCGAGAGGCGCATCGCGGGGGCTCGCGAAGAAATCTCGCATGTTCTTGAATTTGAATATATAATTGTCAATGACCGCTTCGAACAGGCCCTGGAGGACATCCGCTCCGTGGTGCGCGCCGCACGCGCCTCACGGGCACGGCAGTCCATTCGCCTCGCGAAGCTCATAGACGAATTCAGGTAACCGGAGAACCGCGCCATGGCCCGCATCACCGTCGACGACTGCATCAAGACCTTCCCCAACCGCTTCGAGCTCACCCTTGCGGCCACCAACCGCGCGCGCCAGATCGCGCTGGGCGCCACGCCGCTGGTCGAGGCCAACAAGGACAAGCCCACTGTCATCGCGCTGCGCGAGATCGCCGCGGGCAAGGTCGGCAAGGAGCTGCTGAACCCGCCGACGCCGACGCCGCCGGTGATCTAGGCACGCAAGGCCTAACGGCCGGAATAAACGGGGTCAGACTCCAATTAAGCTAATCGGCCCATTTTCCGGCGACGCGGCTAACTTAATTGGAGTCTGACCCCAACTCATGCCCACCCTCGGCCTGCAGGGAGCCGCCGCAAGTGGTCTGAAGACCACCGGTAGCGCTTTGCCGGGGCCGGGCGCCGAGGAGCTGACCGCAGTCCTCGGCTACCTCAAGCCCGCCGACGTCGAGAACATCGAGCGCGCCTACGAGGTGGCGCGCGCGGCCCACTCGGGCCAGTACCGCGCGAGCGGCGAGCCCTACATCACCCACCCCCTAGCGGTGGCCAAGATCCTGGCCGAGTGGCACCTCGATCCCCAGGCGCTCATGGCAGCGCTGCTCCACGACACCGTGGAGGACACCCACACCACCAAGGCCGAGATCTCGAAGCGCTTCGGCAAGGCCGTGGGCGAGCTGGTGGACGGCGTCTCCAAGATCGACCGCATCGAGTTCGCGACCCTGCAGCACGCGCAGGCCGAGAACTTCAGGAAGATGCTGCTCGCCATGGCGCGCGACGTGCGCGTGATCCTGATCAAGCTCGCCGACCGGCTGCACAACATGCGCACGCTGGAAGCCGTGCCGGCCGAGAAGCAGGAGCGCATCGCGCGCGAGACGCTCGACATCTACGCGCCGATCGCCAACCGCCTCGGGTTGATCGCGATCTACTACGAGCTCGAGGACCTGGGCTTCCACTATCTCCATCCGCACCGCTTCCGCGTGCTCGAGAAGGCGTTGCGGCGCGCGCGCGGCAACCGGCGCGACGCCGTGGGCAAGATCCAGGACGCGATCCAGTCGCGGCTGCGCGACTTCAAGGTCGACGCGCACGTGACCGGGCGCGAGAAGCACATCTCCTCGATCTACAAGAAGATGCAGGAGAAGAACATCTCCTTCTCCGAGGTGTTCGACATCTACGGGTTCCGCATCATCGTGCCCGACGTGGCCTCCTGCTACCTCGCCATGGGCGCGCTGCACACCTTCTACAAGCCGATCCCGGGCAAGTTCAAGGACTACATCGCCATCCCCAAGGCGAACGGCTACCAGTCGCTGCACACGACGCTCTTCGGGCCGTTCGGCATGCCGATCGAGATCCAGATCCGCACGCGCGAGATGCACCAGGTGGCCGAGGCGGGCGTGGCCTCGCACTGGATGTACAAGAGCGCCGAGGGCGACACCAAGGACGTGCAGCTGAAGACCCACCAGTGGCTGCAGTCGCTGCTCGAGATCCAGAGCGAGTCGGGCGACGCGCTCGAGTTCCTCGAGCACATCAAGGTGGACCTCTTCCCCGACGAGGTCTACGTCTTCTCGCCCAAGGGCAAGATCTTCGCCCTCCCCAAGGGCGCCACCACGATCGACTTCGCCTACGCCGTGCACACCGACGTGGGCAACCACTGCATCGCCGCGAAGGTGGACGGCGAGCCGGTGCCGCTCGGTACCGTGCTGCGCAATGGCAACCGCATCGAGATCCTCACCGATGGCCACGCGCGGCCCAACCCGGTGTGGCTCTCGTACGTCGCGACCGGCAAGGCGCGCTCGCACATCCGCCACTACCTCAAGACCATGCAGCTGCAGGAATCCGCCGAGGTGGGCGAGCTGCTGCTGGTGCAGGCGCTGCGCTCGCTCAAGGCGAACCCCGACGACATCGGCGACGCGCATTGGGTGCAGTTCTTCAAGGGCGACGCCGCGCGCGACCGCGAGGAGGTCCTCGCCGACATCGGCCTGGGCAAGCGCCTGGCGGTCGTGGTGGCGAAGAAGCTGCTCGCGGTGGAAGTGGCCGCCGACGGCGAGCCGCACAAGCTCGACTCGATCAGCATCCGCGGCACCGAGGGCCTCGCGGTGCAGTTCGCGGCGTGCTGCCGCCCGATCCCGGGCGACCCGATCATCGCGCAGATCCGCAAGGGCCAGGGGCTGCTGGTGCACACGCACGACTGCCCCGCGATCCACCCGTTCCACTTCGATCCCGAGAAGTGGGTCGACGTGCAGTGGGACGCCTCGCCCGACCGCCTCTTCGACGTGAACGCGCGCCTCACGGCCCAGAACACGCGCGGCGTGCTCGCGCGCCTCGCCGCCGAGGTCTCGGAAGCCGACGCCAACATCGACCACATCGAGACCGAGCAGCGCGCGAGCCAGGCGTACACCACGCTCGTCTTCACCATCCAGGTGAAGAACCGCATGCACCTCGCGCACGTGTTCCGGCGCCTGCGCCGGATTCCTGAAGTGGTACGCATCCAACGACTCAAGAAAAAACCCACATGAGCGAAGAAAATAAATGGGGTCAGACCCCATGAAAACCGTCTCCACCCCCGACGCGCCCGCCGCCATCGGCACCTATTCGCAAGCCGTGAAGGCCGGCGACACCGTCTACCTCTCCGGCCAGATCCCGCTAGACCCGAAATCCATGCAGATCGTCGAGGGTTTCGACAACCAGGTGAAGCGCGTCTTCGATAACCTGCAGGCCGTGTGCAAGGCCGCGGGCGGGGACTTCTCGAAGGTCGTCCGGGTGACGATCTACCTCATCGACCTCGCCAACTTCCCCAGGGTGAACGAGATCATGGCCACTTATTTCCGCGAGCCCTACCCCGCGCGGGTGACCGTCGGCGTGGCCTCCCTCCCGCGCGGCTCGCAGGTGGAGATCGACGCCGTGATGTTCATGGGGTAGGACGCGGGTTGTGTACGACCGCGCACAGACTACGGCCGGCGGGTGCGCGATAGTGGTCTCCAGCAGTCTTCAGGAGATCGCCGTGGGAACAGTCTTGAAAGGCGCGCTGTCGTTGGCCGCATTGGCCATCGCGGCGCCCGTGCATGCATCCGCTCCGCCCGACATCGACTTCGAGTGGTACGCGAGTGTCGGCAGGTCGGTCCCCCGGACATACGCGTTTCCCGCCCCGCGCGCCGGCCACATCTGGTCCCCGGGCCATTGGGAAACGCGCGGTACGCGCCAGACGTTTGTCCCTGGCCACTGGATCGTGGACGATTACGCGGCGCAGGTCGCCATCCACAATCCCGGTCCCCACGCAGTGATCGTCAAGGACCCTCGCGGCGAACTGATCGTCACGGCGCCCGCGTCCTATCCGGCGCCGACGCAGTGATTCACCGGGGCTAGTCATTCAGTAGGCGGGGTATAGAATTCGGCGGACTCACTGCCGAAGCGTGCCCATGGCCGGTCCGGCCGCCAGCCCCGAAACGAAGTCCCGCCTGGAAAAGCTCGGCATCCGCACGAAGCTGGACTTCGCGCTGCACCTGCCGCTGCGCTACGAGGACGAGACGAAGCTCACCCCGCTCGCCCAGGTGCGTGCCGGCGAGCCCGTGCAGGTCGAGGCGGAGGTGGTCGAGTCGAGCGTCAAGTACCGCCCCAAGCGCCAGCTCGTGGTGAAGCTCACGGCCGACGGGCGCGAGCTCTGGATCCGGTTCCTCAACTTCTATCCCAGCCAGGTGAAGCAGCTCGCCGCGGGCAAGCTCGTGCGCCTCTTCGGCGAGGTGCGCCCGGGCTTCTTCGGCGACGAGATGGTCCACCCGCGCTACAAGGTCGTGGCGCCGGGCACGCCACTACCCACCTCGCTCACCCCGGTGTATCCCACGACGGCGGGCCTGTCGCAGTCGGCGCTGCGGGGGATGATCGAGCGGGCGCTGGACACGCTCGCCCTCGAGGACACCCTGGAGGAGCCGCGGCTGAAGAAGCTGGGCCTGGGCCCGTTCCGCGAGAGCGTGCTGTTGCTGCATCGCCCGCCGCCCGGCGTGGACGCGCAGTCGCTCATCGAGCGCACCCACCCGGCGTGGCGGCGGCTCAAGTTCGACGAGGTGCTCGCGCAGCAGCTCGCGATGCGCATCGCCTACCGCGAGCGGCGCGCGAAGACGGCGCCGCAGCTGCCCGCGCAGCACACGCTCACCAATGCGCTGGTGAAGTCGCTGCCGTTCCCGCTCACCCGCGCCCAGCGGCGCGCGCAGGCGGTGATCGCCAAGGACCTCGCGCAAGCGCACCCGATGCGCCGGCTGCTGCAGGGCGACGTCGGCAGCGGCAAGACCCTGGTGGCGGCGCTGGCCGCGCTGCAGGCGATCGAGAACGCCTGGCAGGCCGCGCTCATGGCGCCCACCGAGATCCTGGCCGAGCAGCACTACCTCAAGCTCGCGCACTGGCTCGAGCCCCTGGGCGTGAAGATCGCATGGCTCTCGGGTGGGCTCAAGGCGCGCGAGAAGAAGGCCGCGCTCGAGGCGATCGCGACGGGGGCCACGCAGCTCGCGATCGGGACGCACGCGCTTTTCCAGGAGGGTGTATCGTTCGCGCGGCTGGGGCTCGCCGTCGTCGACGAGCAGCACCGCTTCGGCGTGGAGCAGCGCCTGGCGCTCTCCTCCAAGGGCGGAGAGCCGCACCAGCTGATGATGAGCGCGACGCCGATTCCCCGTACCCTGTCGATGAGCTACTACGCCGACCTCGACGTGACCGTGATCGACGAGCTGCCGCCTGGACGAACTCCCGTGCTGACCAAGCTGGTCTCGGAGGAGCGCCGCGACGAGGTGATCGCGCGCATCCGCGAGGCGTGCGCCGAGGGGGCGCAGGCCTACTGGGTCTGCCCGCTCATCGAGGAATCCGAGCAGCTGCAGCTGAAGACCGCGATCGAGACCTTCGAGACCCTCAAGGCGACCTTCCCGGACCTCTCCGTGGGCCTGGTGCACGGGCGCCTCAAGCCGGTGGAGAAGGCCCAGGCGATGGCGGCGTTCAAGGCGAAGGTGATCCAGCTCCTCGTGGCCACGACCGTCATCGAGGTGGGCGTGGACGTGCCCAACGCCACGCTGATGGTGATCGAGCACGCCGAGCGCATGGGGCTCGCGCAGCTGCACCAGTTGCGCGGGCGCATCGGCCGCGGCGCCGCGCAGAGCCTCGCCATCCTGCTCTACGCGCAGCCGCTCTCCGAGATGGCACGCGCGCGGCTCAAGGTCATCTACGAGAGCACCGACGGCTTCGAGATCGCGCGCGCCGACCTGCACCTGCGTGGCCCGGGCGAGTTCCTGGGCGCGCGCCAAAGCGGCGCGCCGCTGCTGCGCTTCGCCGACCTCGAGCGCGACGCCGACCTGATCGAGCGCGCGCGCGCGGTGGCCGACGAGCTGATCGCCACCAAGGCACCCGCGGCGGCGCGGCACCTCGACCGCTGGCTCGGCAGCCGGCAGTTCTACCTGAGAGCATGAACCGATGGCGCAGGCTCCCGCCCCCACACAGGAACGCGGTTCGCGCATGGCTGGTGCATCCGGGCTCGCTCACCACGCGCGTGATCGCGCGGCACGGCCCGATGCGCGTCGAGATCCTGCAGGCGCGCATGCGCATCCCCAACGAGGATGAGTACGAGGCGCTCGGACGCCCCACCCACAAGCTCGCCTACGTGCGCGAGGTGCTGCTGCACGCCGGAGGGCGGCGCGTGGTGATGGCGCACTCCATCGTCGGGCGTGCCGACCTGCGCGGCGCGTGGAATCGCGTGCGCACGCTGGGGACACGCCCGCTCGCCACCGCGCTCTTCGCCGACCCCCTGGTCGCGCGCGGCCCGTTCGAGTTCGCGCGCCTGGACTCGCGCCACCCGCTGTGGAGGCGCGCGAGCCGGCTGCTCGGCCGCCCGCTGCCGGTGCTCTGGGCGAGGCGCTCGCTGTTCCGCCGCGGCGGCAGGCCGCTCATGGTGACCGAGGTGTTCCTGCCCGGGTTGGTGGAGCGCATCGGATGAACGCCGGCGCCATCAAGCATCGCCTCGATGCCTACGAGAAGCTCGTCCGCCTCGACAAGCCCATCGGCATCCTGCTGCTGCTGTGGCCGACGCTCTGGGGCCTGTGGATGGCCGCGCGCGGCATGCCCAACCTCTGGGCGCTATGGCTCTTCGTCCTCGGCACGGTGCTGATGCGCTCGGCCGGCTGCGCGATCAACGACTACGCCGACCGCGACTTCGACCCGCACGTCCAGCGCACGCAGGCGCGGCCGATCGCGGCCGGCACCATCCGCCCCTGGGAGGCGCTGGTGGTGGCCGCGGCGCTCGCGCTCGCGGCCTTCGTCATCGTGCTGCAGTTCAACGACCTCACCATCGCGCTCTCCTTCGTGGCGCTGCCCATCGCCGCGCTCTATCCCTATACCAAGCGCTTCTTCTGGATGCCGCAGGCGTGGCTGGGCGTGGCCTTCGGTTTCGGCATTCCCATGGCCTTCGCCGCGCTCACCGGGCGGTTGCCCCCGGTCGCGTGGGCACTGCTCGCGGCGAGCGCCCTCTGGACCATCGCCTACGACACCGAGTACGCCATGGTCGACCGCGACGACGACAAGCGCATCGGCATCCGCACCTCGGCCATCCTCTTCGGGCGCTTCGACGTGGCCGCGGTGATGACCTTCTATGCGCTCTTCCTCGCGGCGATGGCCGCGATCGGCGCGTACCTGCGCTACGGACCGCTCTACTTTCTCGGCCTCGTCGCCGCCGCGGGCATCGCCGTGTACCACTACTTCCTCATCCGGGGCCGCTCGCGCGAGGGCTGCTTCAAGGCCTTCCTGCACAACAACTGGATCGGCGCGGCGATCTTCGCCGGCATCGTGCTCGACCACCTGCCGCAGCTGCGCTTCCTCAGGAGGCCGCTCGCCATGATCGGGGCGGCCGTGTTCCTCGCCGGCTGCGGCACCACGCACGCCACCGTCGAAAGCCCGCGCGGCGAACAACTGATGCTGCTGGGCTACGACCCCGTGGCCTACTTCACCGAAGGCAAGCCCGTTCGGGGCACGCCGCAGCTGCCCGCAGCGCACGAGGGCCGCACGTACTACTTTGCGAAGCCGGAGCATCGCGCGGCGTTCCAGGCGGCGCCGGCGAAATACGAGCCGCAGTACGGCGGCTTCTGCTCCAACGGCGCCCCTTACGCCGTGAAGCTCGGCAGCGATCCGACCGAGTTCGAGATTCGCGACGGCCGCCTCTTCATCTTCGGCGACATCCTCGGCCACGAGTTCTGGAAGCTCGACGAGCGCGACAACATCCGCCACGCGGATGAGCTCTGGCCGCAGATCCGCGATGTGGGCTGGCGCTGGCAGACGATCAAGGGGCTCGTGTTCCGCGTGCCGTGGTACCGGACGGGACGCAGCCTCAAGGAGCGCTGGCAGGCGCAGAACCCGGGCAAGACGCTCGATTACGATCCGGGCGGAATCGTCGAGAATCTCTTCTTCAAGCGCCCCGGCTGGCGCGCGATCGAGGGCCATGGCCAGCCCGCGCTCGGCCTCCCGGGGGAAGGCGGCGCATCAAGGTGACCGACAAACACAAGAACCGGACGCTCTACGAAGTGCTCGGCGTCTCCCGCAACGCCAAGGTGACCGAGATCCAGCTCGCGTACAACCGGCTGCGCGAGGAGATGAAGAAGGAGAGCTCGGCGCCGGACCCGCGGCTGGCCGCCATGGCGAAGGTGGCGGTCGAGACGCTCAGCCATCCACAGAAGCGTGAACAGTACGACAAGACACTGGACGCCCTCATTCCCGTGCGCGCTCCCGCGCGACGCAGGAAATCCGGCCGGGGCGCCGGCATCGCCATCGCCGCCGCAGCGCTGCTCGCCGCGGGCGGCGGCGCCTGGTACTACTTCATGGGCATGCCGGGATCGAAGCCGGCGGCATCATCGGCCAGCGCGGGGATGACACCGCAGCAGGTGGCCGACGAGGTCGCGCCCCGGATCGGGCGCGTGCAGGGCGCGCTCATGTCGGGCGAGGTGCGCAGCCTGGGCATCGCCGTGGCCTCTGCCGAGAACGAAATGGTCACGACGTGCCGCGGTTTCATGGCGGGCATGCAGCTCACGGTGAAGGTGGGGCAGGTCGCGCAGAAGGCCGATCTCGCGCGCGTGAACGAGGAGCTCGACATCTGCACGATCTCCGTTCGCGGCGCGGGAACGGGACTCAAGCTTCGTGGCAGCGTCGCGGCGCCCTCGGAGAAGCTGCTGGCGATCGTGCCGCATCCGACCGGGGGGCAACCCGTGTGGAGCTCGGTGAGCACGGTGAAGGCGATCGAGGATCCCAAGGGGCCGGCGCTGGAGATCAAGTCGGCCGAGCCGCTCGAGAACGGCACGCCGGTGTTCGACTCGCAGGCGCGCCTTGTGGGCCTGGCCGTCACGCCCCACGGCTACGGCGATGGAATCGTGGCCGCGCTCGGGTCGTCGCGCATCCCGCAGTCGCGCGGCACCATCGTCGCGGCGCTGGCGGCCGAGAAGGCCACGGCGACCGCGCAGTCGCCCGCCACGGCATTGCCGGCCGCGCCGGCCCCGGGCGGGTCGAGCGCGGTGGACGTCGCCCCTGCCCCGGCCGCCGCGGCAACAGCGCCGCGGCGCGGAGGCCGCGGCACGATGATCGCCGAGGGCTTTACCACCTTGTGGCGCGAGGACGACGACGGGCAGATCGACGAGATCCTCGACGACGTGAAGAAGGGCAAGATCGGCTATCCGCTCGCCTACTGGACGCGCTGGACCGGGCGGGATACCCGCTTCCAGCCGGTGCACTGCCGCATCGTGCACACCGAAAGCGACGTCGCCTTCGCCGACTACGACCAGCGGCCCCATGAGATCGAGGCCGACGGCTACTGGTACTGCGCGCTCACCCAGTACACCACCGGCCTCGACGACCTGCGCGTGGGCAACTACACCTTCACCATCTACGTGGAAGGGCGCCCCGTCGCCGAGAGCACCATCAAGGTCGAGCGCGCGATCCTCACGCCGACCCGCCTGATGGCCATCGTGATCTTCGTGGGGATGGGCCTGTTCCTTTTCCTGCGCCGCAAGCGCGAGGTGGTCACGACGTACGGCCACTGAAATAAACGGGGTCAGACTCCAATTAAGTTAATCGGGGGGGTTTCTGACTGAAACCCCTCGATTAACTTAATTGGAGTCTGACCCCGTTTATTTTCCCTGCCGCCAGGAGCGCGGCGTCCGTGTCCACCACGGTGATATCGTTGGCCTCCGACACGAGGGCTTCGGCGGCCGACGAGCCGACCTGGCCCGCCCCGAGAATGATGATTTTCATTGGGTCGCAATCATGACACGTAGTACCAAACCGATATGGCTGGTGAGCGGCGTGCGGACGCCCTTTGCGCGCGTGGACGGCGGGCTGCGGGCGCTCGACGCCGCGCAGCTCTCGGTTCCCGTCGCGCAGGCGATGGCCGCGCAGCTTCCGGCCGGGATCCGGCCCGACCTCATGGTCTGGGGCACGGTCGCGCCCAACCTCGGCTGGAGCAACATCGCGCGCGAGGTCCTCATCCAGGCGAAGCTCGACCAGGCCACGCCGGCCTTCTCCACCGTGCTTGCGTGCTCGACCAGCATGGCCGCGGTGTTCGAGGCGGCCGGCATGCTCGGCGATGGCGTGGACGTGGCGCTCTGCGGCGGCGTGGAGAGCATGAGCCGGGTGCAACTGGGCTTGAGGCAGGGACTCTCGGACTTCATCCGCCGCTTCTCGCAGGCGCGCACGTTCGGCGAGCGCATCGACCGCCTGGGCGAGCTGAAATGGAAGGACGTGCGCCTGCACGTGCCGAGCGTGGCCAACCGCGCCACCGGAAAGAGCATGGGCGAGCACTGCGAGGAGATGGCGAAGCAGTGGAACATCGCGCGCTCGGACCAGGACCGCATCGCGTTGCACAGCCACCAGCGCGCCGTGAAGGCCATGGCGGGAGGCTTCTTCGACGACCTCGTGATCGCAGTGGGAGGGAACGCGAAGGACTCGATCCCGCGCGCCGACACCTCCGCCGAGAAGCTCGCGACGCTGAAACCCGCATTCGACCGCACGAGCGGCAAGGGGACCATCACCGCGGGCAACGCCTCGCCGCTCACCGACGGTGCCGCGGCCATCTGGGTCGCCTCGGAAGCGGGGCTCGCGAAGCTGCCGGGCTCCCGGGCGCGCGTGCGCCTGGTCGACTACGAGCTCGCCGCGGTGGACGTCTTCAAGGAAGGGTTGCTCATGGCGCCCGCCTACGCGATACCGCGCCTGCTCGCGCGCAACGCCCTGGCCCTCGACGCGATCGACCTGTGGGAGATCCACGAGGCCTTCGCCGCGCAGGTGCTGTGCAACGTGGCGGCGATCGAGAACGCCGAGTTCGTGCGCGACAAGGCGGGCGTGGCGGCGAGCCTGGGCAAGTTTCCGTGGGAGCGCCTGAACCCCAACGGCGGCAGCGTGGCGATCGGCCATCCGTTCGGAGCCACGGGCGCGCGCATCCTTTCGCAGGCCGTCAAGGAGCTGGCGGCGATGGGTGCGGGAAAGCGCGCGATCGTGTCGATCTGCGCCGACGGCGGCCTGGGAACCGTCGCCCTGCTCGAATCCTGACCTACCCGCCCTGCCACTTCACCAGGAAGTCGTGGACCGACTTCGGGTCCATGGCGCGCATCGACTCGAACTCGCCGTTCTTCTGGCTGTAGAGGACGCGCCCGCTCGAGTCCAGCACGGCGAGCGCGGGTACGCCCTTCTTGAGCGGGATGCCGTAGCGCTCGGCAAGCGCGAAGTTGCTGTCGATGCCCTTGTCGCCGACGTTCACGTGCACCAGGACGTAGCGCGCCTCGAGGATCGCAGCGTTCTCGGGCTTCCTAAGGTGCAGGTCGAGCACCTTGCAGTCGCCGCACCAGTTGCCGCCGAAGTCGACCAGCACCCGCTTGCCGCCCTTGGCGGCCGCCTCGAGTGCCGCGGCGACATCGGCCTCGGCGCGCGCGGTATCGGGATACAACGGCCCGGCGGCGTGGGACGCCCACGCGAAGGCCGCTGCGGCGATGGTCATCACGGCTTGCCTCGTCGTCATCTCGTCGCTCCGAATCGGTAGCTCGCGGCGGTCACCCCGCCCATGAAGTCGTCCTCATGATAGACGCGCGCGGCCGACTCGCCCTCGGCGGCGCCCACGGCCACCATGAGCGGCACGAGGTGGTCTTCCTCCGGATGGGCGAGGCGGGCGGCCGGCGCGCTCGCCCACGCCTCGAGCCGGCGCGAACGCTCCGCGGACGGCAGCGCAAGCGCGGCGTCGAGCCAGGCGTCGAACGCCTGCGAGGGCGCCTTCGCCGCGGGACCGAACATGCGCAGGTTGTGCCACGAGAGGCCGCTACCCACGATGAGCACGCCCTCCTCGCGTAGCGGCGCGAGCGCGCGGCCGATGGCGAGGTGCTCGGCCGGGTCGTAGCCGTGCTTGAGCGAGAGCTGCACGACGGGCACGTCCGCGTCGGGATACATCGCCTGCAGCGGCGCGAACGTGCCGTGGTCGAAGCCGCGCTGCGCATCGAGTGCCGCAGGAATGCCCGCCGCCTCGAGGAGCTCCTTCACACGTTGCGCGACCTGCGGCGAGCCAGGCGCCGCATACCGGATGGAATACGTGTGCGCGGGGAAGCCCGAGTAGTCGTACACCATCCCGGGCCGCTCGCCCGACTGCACGGTCGGCCGATCCGCTTCCCAGTGCCCCGAGATCATCAGCACCGCCTTCGGCTTGCCGACCTCGCGCGCGATCTGCGCGAGCGAGGCCTCCAGGCGGTCGAACTGGCGGCGGAAGGGGCCGTCGAGCCAGGGCCACGGCCCGCCGCCGTGGGAGATGAAGTAGGTGGGAAGACGTTGCATGGGATCGCTCAGGCCGGCTGCAGCTTGCGCGAGGTGCCGCGGCCGATCAAGTTGTCCAGCGCCCAGGCGCCCGCGCCGACCACCGACATGTAGAGGAACAGGAACGACCACGCGATCGCGAGCTCGCCCTGGTTCAGCATCGGCAGCAGCACGTTGCCCTTGGAGCCGTGGCCCATGAAGTACGCGACCGCCATGAAGCCCGAGAGGACGAACGCGGTCGGGCGGATGAAGAGGCCCGCGATCAACAGCGCGCCGCCCACGAGCTCGAGCACGCCGGCGAGGCCGACCAGCGAGAAGAGTTGCAGTCCGTCGAACATGGCGACGTGCGGCACGCCGAAGAGCTTGGCGGTGCCGTGCCAGATGAACATGTAGCCGGTGACGATCCGCAGCACGCCCAGCGCGCGCGGGGCCCAGGTTTCCTGGAAGGGGGTGAGGGTAGCGCTCATTTCGGTTCTCCTTTGTCCGGAGCCGCGAGGTGCGGCCATGGACTCCATGTTGGACTTGCCGACCCATCTAAAAAAGTGGGAAAGTTTAGGTGATCACCATCTGATAATCTGATAAACAAGATGAAAGCCGTGACCATCGACCAGCTGCGCGTCTTCCGCCAGGTCGCGGAATCCGGCAGCTTCTCGGCCGCGGCGCGAACCCTGCACCGCGCCCAGTCCGCCATCACGTACGCGGTCCAGAAGCTGGAGGACCAGGTCGGCACGCCCCTGTTTGACCGCGGCGGATACCGTCCGGTGCTGTCCGACGCGGGCCGGGCGCTGCTTCCCCGCGCCAGCCGGATCCTCGAGGAGCTGGCAACGTTCGGCGCACAGGCGCAGGGCATCGCCGGCGGCCTCGAGCCGGAGGTCTCCCTGGTGGTGGACTCGCTGTATTCGGTTCCCCTGCTGGTCGGCGCGCTCGCGGACTTCCAGCGCGAGTACCCCTCGGTGCAGCTTCGCATCCACGTGGAGACCCTCGGCGGCACCGCGCAGGCGCTGCTCGACGGCAACGCGGACCTGGGAATCTGCCTCGACTTCGCGCGCTCGATCCCGGAGCTCCAGGCCACGCCCATGGGCGAGATCGAGCTGGTGCCCGTGGCTGCCCCGCACCATCCGCTCGGGAAGATGAAGGGCCCGATTCCGCTCGCGGCCACGCGCGACCACGTGCAGCTCGTGCTCACCGACCGCTCGCCCCTCACGCGTGGAAAGGAATACACGGTATTCGCCGTGAGGACCTGGCGCCTCGCGGACCTGGGCGCCCGCCATGCGATGGCCGTCGCGGGCCTGGGCTGGTGCAGCATGCCGCTGCACATGGTGAGGGAAGACCTCGCCGCGGGACGGCTGAAAGAGCTCGACATCCGCTGGCCCGGGGGCGTGAAGGGTTTTCCGCGCCCCGGCGTGGTGCTCGCCTGGCGCAAGGACCGCGTCCTGGGGCCTGCCGCGACGTGGCTCTCGGAGCGCCTCGTGCGCGAGCCTGCTCCTACGACCCGCGGTGGCCGGCGCCGACACCGATAGCGTCGCAGCCCGACGGCACGTTCGGGCTTCCTCCCGCTTTCAGCGGACTCGCGAGCCCTTAGTCTGGGCGGCATGCCCAATTTCGAAGACAAGCTTGCCGCGACTCGCTTCGCCAGGGCGTGCGAGGATGCCCGCGCGCACCTGCGCAAGGAGATGGAGGCGCGCGGCCTGCATGAGCGCGACGGCTGGAAGATCGTCGAGACCATGCGCCAGGCCCGGGGCGGGTCGGAGCTCGTCATGCGGCCGCTGCACCTGCACAAGCTCGCGCCGGCCGACCTCGAGTGCGTGGTCGCGATCGACGAGGACGCCGCTTCCATCGACGTGGACTGCTCGCCGCAGCGATAGCTCGATCGGCGCCGACCGGTCGGCAAGGCCGGGCCCGGGCGCTATGCTGGAGCCGTTCCCCTGCCGAGGAGGCTCCATGAAACCGGTTTCACGACGCCATGCGCTGGGCGCGATCGGCGCGGCGACCGTCGCCGCGTGGCTGCCGCAGTCACGCGCGCAGTCGCCGTCTCCGCGGTTGCAGTCATGGCCGCTCAACGCGGCGAGCCGCACCGGCATTCACGACGTCGCCCCGGCGCCGGACGGGGGCGTCTGGTACAGCGCGCAGGCAAGCGGGCACCTCGGTTACTTCGACCCGAAGACCGGCAAGAACGAGCTGGTCGACCTGGGATCGGGTTCGAAGCCGCACGGCGTGGTGCAGGGCCCCGACAAGGCCGCATGGCTCACCGATGGCGGGCAGCAGGCGATGGTGCGCGTGAGCTGGCCGGGGCGCGAGGTGCGCAAGTACTCGCTGCCCGAGGGCGCGCCGTACGCGAACCTGAATACGTGCGCCTTCGACGCGGATGGGGACTGCTGGTTTACCGGCCAGAGCGGCATCTACGGCAAGGTCGCGGTGAAGTCCGGGCAGGTCACGACATGGGACGCGCCCAAGGGACGCGGGCCCTACGGCATCTGCGCCACGCCCTCCGGCGACATCTGGTATTGCTCCCTCGCAGGCTCCTTCATCGCACGCATCGATCGCGCGAGCGGCGAGTCGAAGGTGGTGGAACCGCCCACGAAGGGGCAGGGCGCGCGGCGGGTGTGGAGCGACAGCCGCGGCCGCATCTGGGTGAGCGAGTGGAACAGCGGCCAGCTCTCGATGTACGACCCGTCCTCGAAGGCGTGGAAGGCATGGATGCCGCCGCAGAAGGATGCGCACACGTACGCCGTGTACGTGGACGATCGCGACCAGGTCTGGATCAGCGAGTGGACCGGCAACGCGATGTACCGCTTCGATCCGGCCAGCGAGAAGTTCGAGCGCTTCGATTTCCCGCGCGCGCACGTGCGCGTGCGCCAGATCCTCGGCCGCCCCGGCGAGGTCTGGCTGCCCGAAAGCGGCACCGAATACATCTCGGTCATTCGCTCCTCATAGTTGGCACGGGCCGGAACCAAAGCCACGCCCGGGCGGCCCAAGTACGAGTCGCTACGCCACAAGGAGAACCGCATGCGAAACAACTTCTCGGGCAAGGCTCCGACGTTCGTCGTCTGGGTCATCTCGCTGGTCCTCTTCCTGGTGGCCCTCGCCGCCCAGTTCGGCATCGTGCATCCCGGGGCCCAGGTCGCCACGTGGTCGTGGATCATCGGCTTCGCGCTCCTCCTGATCGCCTGCCGCGTGCGGGGCCTCTAGCGCGGCGAGGCGGGTAGGTTGCGGCGCCGGACCGCGGCTTGAAAAGCCGCGCGGCGCCCGCACCTTGGTGCAATGATCCGCAGGAATCCCTCCGACTGGATGTGGGCCGAGGCCCTCGACCTCGTCGCGCGCGCCGGGCGCATGCAGCGGCAGTTCTTCACCCTCGCGCGCGAAGGCGCCGCCTGGGAGCCGCCCGCCGACGTGTTCGAAGGCGAAGGCGAGCTCGCCGTCGTGGTGGCGCTGCCGGGCGTGGCCGAAAAGGATGTCGAGATCGCCGCCGAGCCCGGCGCGATCGTGGTGCGTGCGCAGCGGCCACAACCGCTCGCGGGCGCCTGCCGCGGCGTGCGACAGCTCGAGATTCCCTACGGCTACTTCGAGCGCCGCGTGGCGTTGCCGCCGGGCCGCTTCGAGATTCTCTCGCGCGACCTCACGCACGGCTGCCTGATCCTGCGCTTCGCCCGCATCGGCTGAAAGGACCCATGAACGCGATCCCCAACGATCCGCACGACATTTCCGCCGACGCCGCGGCACGCGACGCCGTGCCTCCCGGCGAGGGCGCCTCGCGCAATGGCGCCGCGCCCCAGCGGCCCCTGCCCGACGACGCGGTCATCCTCCTGCCGGTGCGCAACATGGTGCTGTTCCCCGGCCTGGTGGTTCCGCTGCAGGTAGGTCGCGAGCGCTCGCGCGCCGCGGCCCAGGAGGCCGTGCGCCTGCAGCGCCCGCTGGGCATCCTGCTGCAGAGCAAGCCCGAGGTGGAGGATCCGACGCCCGAGGACCTGCACTGGGTCGGCACCGCCGCACAGGTGGTCCGCTACATCACCGCCGACGACGAGCACCACGCCATCATCAAGGGCACGCGCCGCTTCCGCGTGCTGCAGTTCCTCGAGGGCTATCCGTTCGCCGCCGCGCGCGTGCAGTTCATCGAGGACGCGGGCCAGGACGACGTCGAGGTCGAGGGCCGCGCGCGCGCGCTGCGCGACAAGGCCTCCGAGATCATCCAGATGCTGCCGCAGGTGCCGCAGGAGCTGGTCTCCGCCTTCGAGGCGATCGAGTCGGCCTCCGCGCTCGCCGACTTCATCGCCGGGATGATGGACGTCACTCCCGAGGAGAAGCAGGGCATCCTGGAGACCTTCGAGCTCAAGGCGCGCCTGGACAAGCTGCTCGAGCTGCTCACGCGCCGCATCGCCGTCCTCAAGGTCTCGCGCGAGGTCGACGAGCGCACGCGCGAGTCGATCGGCGACGCCAATCGCAAGCACCTCCTGCGCGAGCAGATGCGCACCATCCAGAAGGAGCTGGGCGAGGAGGACGACGACTCGGCCGAGCTGGCGGAGCTCGAGAGAGCCATCGCCGAAGCCGGCATGCCGCAGGAGGTGGAGAAGCACGCGCGCAAGGAGCTGAAGCGCCTGCAGCGCATGCAGGGCGGCGGCCCCGAGTCGGGCATGGTCCGCACCTACCTCGACTGGCTCGTGGAGCTGCCGTGGAAGGACGAGCCGCATCCGCCCATCGACCTCGCGCAGGCGCGTCGCGTCCTCGACGAGGACCACTTCGGCCTCGACAAGATCAAGCGTCGCATCGTCGAGTACCTCGCGGTGCGCAAGTTGAACCCCGCGGGGCGCAGCCCCATCCTCTGCTTCGTCGGCCCGCCCGGCGTGGGCAAGACCTCGCTCGGCCAGTCGATCGCGAAGGCGACGGGGCGCAAGTTCCAGCGCGTGAGCCTGGGCGGCGTGCACGACGAGGCGGAGATCCGCGGCCACAGGCGCACCTACATCGGCGCGCTTCCGGGCAACATCGTCCAGGCGCTCAAGAAGGCCGAGTCGAGCCACACCGTCCTCATGCTGGACGAGGTGGACAAGCTGGGCGGCGGCGGCTTCCACGGCGATCCGTCGTCGGCGCTGCTCGAGGTGCTCGACCCCGAGCAGAACTCGACCTTCCGCGACAACTACCTCGCCGTGCCCTTCGACCTGTCGAAGGTGCTCTTCATCGCCACCGCGAACGTGCTCGACACGATCCCCGGGCCGCTGCGCGACCGCATGGAGGTGATCCACCTTCCCGGCTACACGCTGCAGGAGAAGCTGCAGATCGCGAGCCGCTACCTCGTCGGGCGCCAGCTCGAGTCGGCGGGCCTCAAGGCGAGCGAGCTCGAGATCACCGAGGCGGCGCTGGAGGCCATCATCGCCGACTACACTCGCGAGGCCGGCGTGCGCAACCTCGAGCGCGAGATCGGCAACGTCGTGCGCCACGCTGCCGTGCGCATCGCCGAAGGCAAGGACACGCACGTGAAGGTGGACGCGGGCGACGTGGCCGCGATCCTGGGACCGCTTAAGTTCGAGGCCGAGGTCGCGATGCGCGCCGGCATCCCCGGCGTCGCCACGGGCCTGGCGTGGACGCCGGTGGGCGGCGACATCCTCTTCGTCGAGGCCGCGCGCATGCCCGGCAGCGGCAAGCTGATCCTCACCGGCCAGCTCGGCGACGTGATGAAGGAGAGCGCGCAGGCGGCGCTCTCGCTGGTGAAGGCGCGCGCGGGCTCGCTGGGTGTCGCGGCCGACGTGCTGGACAAGTCCGACATCCACGTGCACGTGCCCGCCGGAGCGACGCCGAAGGATGGGCCGAGCGCGGGCGTGGCGATGTTCACCGCGCTCTCGTCGCTGCTCACCGGCAGGCCGGTGCGCAACGACGTGGCGATGACGGGCGAGATCAGCCTGCGCGGCCTGGTGCTGCCGATCGGCGGCGTGAAGGAGAAGGTGCTCGCGGCGCTGCGTGCCGGCATCACCACGGTGATGCTTCCCGAGCGCAACCGCCGCGACCTCGAGGACATCCCGGCCGAGGCGCGCGAGAAGCTGCGCTTCGTCTGGGTGTCCGACGTGGACACGGCGCTCGAGACCGCGCTCGAGCCCGCGCCTCGCGAGGCCGCCGCCGCCTGACTCAGGTCGGTGCGTTCGAGACCACGTTCCAGCAGTTCTCGCGCACCGACCCGTCCCCCGCGAACACCTTGTAGCAGGCCTTCCCGAAGCTGAGGGCGACCTTGGTGACGGGTACGCCGAGCGTGTTCGGCTGCTTGGCCTTCAGGTCGAGCTCCCCGTTGTCCACGCCAAAGGAGGTCACGAGCACGTCGCTCAGGGTCCACTCGGACTGCGGCCTGCCGGTCTCGGGGTGCATCACGGTCAGGCGTGCGCTCGTGATGTGTCGCCCGCTGGCGATGTTCTCGAACTGCACCGGGCTCGTCGCGTGCTCGGTCGCCGAGAAGGTGAACTCCTTGAAGATCACCTTGCCCGCGCCGCCGCCGCCGCCGGAGCCGAGGGTGGCCGGGTTGGTTGCGCCCCAGCTGAAGGAGAGCACCTCGATGGAGCCGGGGATGCCGTTGAAGGTGAGCGAGACGTTGCCGGCCAGGGCCACGGGGGAAAGCAGGGCGGCGCAGGCGAGTGCCGCGCCGGTGAGAGGACGTTTCATGGCATGACTCCTTGGTGTGCTGTTGTCGGAGTCCGGGTGCGCCAGCCGAACGCCGCCATGGTAACGCCTTGGGAACGCGGTAGGATGGCGCCCGGTCGAAATCACTCCCGCGAGCTTCTACATGAAACCCATCGCCCTCGCGGCCCTGGCGCCGCTCGCCTTCGCCGCTTCCGCCGTTGCCGCCAACTGCCCCGTGGTCGAGTCGCGCCCGCCCGAGGGCGTCGGGCAGAAGCCGGCAGTGGAGGGACAGACGCGCGCGTGCGCGGTCAAGTCCACCGTCGCCTTCGACGTCACCGTCGTCGCGCGGGGCCTCGAGCATCCGTGGGCGATCGAGCCCCTGCCCGACGGCAGCCTCCTCGTCACCGAGCGTCCCGGGCGCATGCGCATCGTGAGCGCGACCGGTCAGGTGGGCGAGCCGCTCGCCAACCTGCCGCCGGTGGCCGCGCGCGGGCAAGGCGGCCTGCTCGACGTGGCCCTCGGCCCCACGTTCGAATCCGATCGCACGATCTACTGGTCGTTTTCCGAGCCGCGCGACGGCGGCAATGCGACCAGCGTGGCGCGGGGCGTGCTCGCGCGCGATGCGAAATCGCTGGAGCAGGTGCGCGTGATCTTCCAGGCGCTGCCGGCCTACGACGGCGGGCACCACTTCGGCAGCCGGCTGGCATTCGGTCCCGATGGGATGCTCTACGTCACCACCGGCGATCGCTCGGATCGCGTGATGCGGCCGCATGCGCAGCGCATGGACGGCCACATGGGCAAGACGCTTCGCATCACGCCCGAAGGCAAGCCCGCGCCGGGCAACCCGTTCGCCGGCCAGGGGGGTTCGAAGGCCGAGATCTGGTCATTGGGACACCGCAACATCCAGTCGGCGGCGTTCGACGCGCAGGGACGCTACTGGACGGTCGAGCACGGCGCGCGCGGCGGCGACGAGCTGAACCTCATCGAGAAGGGCAAGAACTACGGCTGGCCGCTGCAGACTTTCGGCATCGAGTACTCGGGCTCGGCAATCGAGGGCTCGCAGACCGATCGCGCCGGCATGGAGCGGCCGGTCTACTACTGGGATCCGGTGATCGCCCCCTCGGGCGCGCTGTTCCATTCGGGCAAGGGCTTCCCCGCGTGGAAGGGCAACCTCTTCGTGGGCGGGCTGCGTTCACAGGTCCTGGTGCGCCTCGTGATCGAGGGGAACCGGGTGACCGGCGAAGAACACCTGCTCGGCGAACGCAACCGCCGCGTCCGCGACGTGCGCGAGGGTCCCGACGGCTCGCTCTACCTCGTCACCGACGAGTCGAACGGCGAGATCTGGCGGGTGTCGCCGAAGCGCCAATAACCGGGGTCAGACTCCAATTAAGCTAATTCCAGGGTTTTCTCCCGAAAACCCATCCGATTAACTTAATTGGAGTCTGACCCCGGTTATTTGCTGGCGGCGTCCAACTCGACGAGCGCCGCGGCGTCGAGCTTCACCCGCGCGGCCTTGGCCAGCTCGTCGAGCTGCGCGACTGAAGTCACGCTCACGATCGGGGCGGCGATGGTCGGCTGCGCCATGCTCCACGCGAGCGAGACCTGCGCGGGTGTGGCGCCTACCCGGGCGCTCACCGCATCCAGCGCGGCGAGGATGCGCATCCCGCGGTCGCCTTCGAAATATTTCTTGAGCCCACCTTCGCGCGGCCGGCCCTTGATGTCCTCGAGCCGGCGGTACTTGCCGGAAAGAAACCCCTTCGCGAGGCCGAAGAACGGGATCACGGCGAGGCCATGCTTCTGCGCCACGGGTTGCAGCTCGCGCTCGAAGTTGTGCCGGTCGTAGAGGTTGAACTCGGGCTGCAGGGTCTCGTAGCTCGCGAGACCCAGGCGCTTGCTCGCCGCCAGCGATTCGACCAGGCGGTCGGCGCCGTATTGCGAGGCGCCGATCGCGCGCACCTTGCCGGCCTTGACCAGCCGGTCGAGCGCCTCGAGCGTCTCGTCGACGGGCGTGGCGGGATCGTCCTTGTGCGTCTGGTAGAGGTCGATGCGGTCGGTCTGCAGGCGCCTGAGCGACTTCTCCACGTGCTTCTCGACCTGCGCCCGCTTGAGCCCCTTCTCGCCCTCGATCTCCATGCCGACCTTGGTCGCGAGCACGACGCGGTCGCGCTGGCCCGACTTGCGCAGCCAATTGCCGATGATCGTCTCGGACTCGCCGCCCTTGTGGCCCGCCACCCACGTCGAGTAAGTGTTGGCGGTGTCCAGGAGGCTGAAGCCCGTTTCCACGAAGCGGTCCAGGATCGCGTGCGAGGTCGCCTCGTCGGCGGTCCAGCCGAACACGTTGCACCCCAGGGCGAGGGGCGCCGTGGAGAGGCCGGAGCGGCCCAGGGGGCGTTTGTCCATTGTGCGATTATGCCGCCATGTGGCGCCTACTCGCGTCTGCGAGCCTCATGATCGGTTCCGTCGCCGCTGCGGCGCAACCGCCTCCACTCGCCCCGGCACGTGTCGAGGCCGTCATCGCGACAGCGAGACTCTATTCGGTCGTGCGCTATTTCCACCCGGGCGACGTCAACTCACGTGTCCCCTGGGATCGGTTCCTCGTTGCGGCTACCGAGTCCGCCCTGTCCGTGCGCAATGCGGGTGACATCGGGTCGATGCTCGAGGAAACGTTCTCCGTCTTCGGGACGGATGTCCAGCTGAAGCGTGGAGAGTTCGGCGATAGCGCCGCCCCGTACAACCGGGGAAGGTACTGGACCGAGTGGCGTCACATGGGCATCGGCATCGGCCAGCGCACGGCTCAGCCCGTCTACCGCAGCTGGCGCCTGGCCAGGGACGATCCCCCCGCGGAAGCCTTCGGCGAGGGCGTCGCGCGCCCGGCGCCGGGCCGATGGTCTGTCGTCTCCCTTGCCGCGGGATGGAACGCGCGGGTCGCGGTCTCGATGTCGAGCGCCGATGCGCTCATCACCCGCGCCCAGGACGAAAGGCTCGCTCGCATGCACGAGGAGCTGCCGGGATGGGATCCGAAGGCCGCCGCCGTCACGCGGGCGCAATCCTTGGCCTCCGGCATCGCGGTCTGGAGCATCGCGCGGCACTTCTATCCGTACTGGCCCGACGTGGCTACCGATTGGGACAGTGCGTTTCGCGGCTGGGTCGCGACCCAGCCCGCGACCCAGTCGCGCACGGCGCTGCTGGCGTCCCTGAAATCGCTGACCGCACGCATGGACGATGGCCATGCCGGCGTGAGTGACCTGCAGGTCCAGGCGCAACGGCGTTCGCCGCCGCTCGCCTTGCGGCCGCTGGGCGAGAGCTACGTCGTGACCGCCAGTGGCCATCCCGACATCGCGCCCGGTGACGTCATCGAAACGATCGACTCGCGCCCCGTGGCCGAGGTAGCACGCGCGATACTTCAGGGGACTTCAGCGGGGGCGCACTCGCGTCCATGGCTCGCGCGAAATGCGTTGCTGCAGGGCGAAGGTACCGCGTCACGCCTGGGCCTTCGACGCGGCGCCAGCGTGCGTGAAGTCGTGGTTTCCTACCCGGGTGGCGAAGCTGTGCGGGAAAAGCGCCCCGAGCCCATCGCCGAGCTCGCGCCGGGCATCAGATATGTCGATGCGTCGCGGTTCAACCGCGCCGCCTTCGAGAAGGAGCTGCCGCGGCTGGGCGCGGCAAATGCGATTGTCTTCGACCTTCGGGGTTATCCCACGGGAGATGCATACGACCTTGCGGGGTATTGGGTGGGTGCGAAGGAGGAGGCGCGGTGGATGCACGTTCCGATTCTCGCTCGACCCTTCGAGGCGCCGGTGGGGTCAGTTGACCACGGCTGGAATGTAAAGCCGAAGCCGGGCATCGAGGGTGTTCGCAAGATCCTGATGATCGATCCGCGCGCGATCAGCTACTCGGAGTCGCTGGTGGGCTACTTCGCGGCGCACGCCAAGGGTGTCATCGTGGGCGAGCCGACCGCCGGGGCGAACGGTAACGTGTCGACTGTCGAGCTGCCCGGGATGTTCGCGTTCCGCTTCACGGGCATGCGGGTGACGGCACACGATGGGAAAGTGTTCCACGCCCGCGGCTTCCAGCCTGATGTGGTCGTCGTTCCGACCGTCGAGGGGATCGCGGCCGGGCGAGACGAGGTGCTCGAGCGGGCGGTCGAGCTCGCGCGCCAGCCGCGCTAGGGCTGCAGGATTCCGTCCTTCACTACCCGGTGGATGCGGCTGGTATTCCCGATATCGGCCAACGGGTCGGCGTCGAGCACCACGAGGTCTGCGAGCCGTCCGGTTGCGATCACGCCGCCCTCGCGCTCGAGGCCCATCATCTTCGCGCCGTTCACCGTGGCCGTGCGCAGCACCTGCAGCGGCGTCAGGCCCGCCTGCACCATGAGCTCCATCTCGCGGAAGACCGCGGGTCCGTGCAGCGCGCCGATGTTGCCGGCGTCGGTGCCCATCGCGACGGTGATGCCCGCGGCCCACACCTTGCGCAGGTTCTCGAGGATCACGGGCGAGGTTGCCAGCGACGGCGGCTTGTCCACCAGCTGCGCCACGCGCGGCGGCAGCTTCGCGCGCGGGATCTTCTCGAGGTCGCGCATCGCCCCCACGATCTCGGGGTCGGCGAGGCGGCGCTCGGCATCCGTGGCGACCCACTGGTTCGAGAGCGCCATCGCGTAGCTGGTCATCACGAAGATGGTCGGGCAGTAGATGGCGTTGCGGCTTCGCGCCAGCGCGATGAATTCGTCGTCCACCGGAGCGTCCACGACCGAATGCACGAGGATGTCGGCGCCGGCGCGCAGCGCCGACTTGGCGACCACCAGCTCGGTGGCATGCACCGCCAGGCGGATGCCGGCCGCATGCGCCTCCTCGGCGGCAGCGCGCACGATCGCTTCCTGCGCGGCGAGGTCGTCGCCCTTCTGGTGGATGAACCAGACCTTGATGAAGTCCGGCTTGTACGGGAGCTGGCGCCGCGCGAGCGCTCGCGCCGCCGCCGGCGTCGTCGTCTTGATGATGGGAGGGTCGCCGAGGTCGAGCTTGGTGCGCTCGACCATCGAGATCAGCGGTCCCGCGACGGCCATGCGAGGCGCCGCCGCGCTCATCGCCGCGGCGTCGCGCACCGTGAAGTTCCAGAACGGGCCACCCACGTCGGCCACGCTGGTGACGCCGCTCGCGAGCCAGGTGCGGAACGTGACGGGCAGGCGCGCCTTGTTCCGCGCCGTCTCGTCGGCATAACGGACCACCGGGTTGAAGTCGGCCGCGTCGGGGCGGGTGTAGAGGTTGCCCGACTGGAAGAAGTGCACGTGCGAGTCGACCAGGCCGGGAATCACCCACTTGCCGCGCGCGTCGATCGTCTGCGTGCCCGCCGGCACGTCGAGCCCGCGGCCCACGCCCACGATGCGGTTGCCGCGCACGAGAATCGTCGTGTCGCGCTCGACCGCGGCGGCGCCTTCGCGCTCGGGATGGATCACGGTGGCACCGACGATGGCGAGGTGGGCTTGCGCGGCGGTCGACGATGTCGTGGGCGCGCCCGCGGGCGCGCAGCCCGCGGCGAGGACTGCGAGAAGTGCGGCGGCAAGGAATGTACGCATGGCGGTACGTAGCGTAACCCACGTAACACATTGTTTCAGGCGGTCACGGCGGGGCACTGGTGTGGTACCGTGCCGCTCCCCTTCCATTTCTACAGGCGCTCAAGTCCGTGCGAACGATTCTCCTGCTGGTTTCCGTAGCCGCCCTCTCGGGCTGCACCATTTCCACCGAGCTCGGCCCGGGCGGCTTCAAGGGGGGACGTCACGTCGAACGCGACGTGACCGGCTCGAACCTCGCGCCGCGCGACGACGCCGACCGCGGCAGCGCGAAGAAGCTCGCGCCCGAGGACGTGGGTCGCCTGCAGCAGAACACCGGCAGCAAGGACGCCGGCAAGACCTGACGAATCAGGCGGTGGTCGCGAGGCGCGGGGCGGCACGCAGGTCCTGCACGATGCGCCCGGCCTGCGCGATCTCGGCTTCGTGCTCATGGTCGCGCCACGGCTCGGCGAGCGCCGCCTCGTACCAGCGCTTCATTGAAGGCGCCGCCAGCAGGCGCCGCGCGTAGGCCGCGGCGGGCTCCGGCAGCTCGAGCCCGTACGACTGCACGCGGAAGGCGACCGGGCAGAAGAACGCGTCGACGCCACCGAAGTCGCGACCCGCGAGGAACGGCCCGCCGAAGCGCTCCAGGCCCTCGCTCCACAGCTCGGCCACGCGCGCGACATCCTTCGCCAGTGCCTCGGGCATCCCATGCAGCTTCACGCGGACGCCGCAGTTCATGCCGCACGTGTTGCGCAGCGCCTGGAAGCCGCTGTGCATCTCGGCTGCGGCGCAGCGCGCCCAGGCGCGCGCGGCTGCGTCCGTGGGCCACACGCCCCCGTGCCGGTCCGCGAGGTACTCGACGATGGCGAGCGAGTCCCAGATGACGCGACCCTCGTGGTGCAGGACGGGAACGCGATTCGTCGGCGACTTCCCGGCGATCGAGCGCGCGAAGCCCGCGCCGAACACGTGGTTCACCTCCTCGAACGGGATGGCGAGCTCGGTCATCAACGCCCAGGGCCGCAGCGACCAGGACGAGTAGTTCTTGTTGCCGATGTGTAGGGTATGCATGGCGCCATTGTCCCGCTGCGGCGCGGCCGCGACAATGCAATTGATTTCGACTTCTTGTTAGCGCCGTTCGCCGATCGAGAGGGCGGTGAGGATTCCCTGCAGCAGCGCGAGCGGCGGCGGCGGGCAGCCGGGGACGGTCACGTCCACGGGAATCACCCTGGACACGCCACCGCAGACGGCGCCGCCTTCGCCGAAGATCCCGCCGTCCCTGCCGCAATCCCCGACCGCGACCACGAGCTTGGGATCGGGCATCGCCTCGTAGGCGATGCGCAGCGCCTGCTCCATGTTGCGCGTGACCGGGCCCGTGACGAGCAGCATGTCGGCATGCCTCGGGCTCGCCGCGAAACGGATGCCGAGGCCCTCCAGGTTGTAGTACGGGTTGTTGAGCGCGTGGATCTCGAGCTCGCAGCCGTTGCAGGAGCCGGCGTCGACCTGGCGGATCACGAGCGCCCGGCCGAGGATGCGCAGGATGTCGGCCCGGATCACCGGCGCGCGCGTGCGCCACTCCTCGTGGGCCGCGGGAGAGGGCTCGCTTACCATGCCCGTGCGCGCGATCTTCATCAGGATAGGGATCACGTGTCGGCCCCCGAGTAGCTCAGGTTGAAGCTCTTGTTGATGAGCGGGAAGTCGGGAACGATGTTGCCGATCACCGCGTGCTCCAGCACGGGCCAGTTGTGCCACGACGGATCGTGCGCGTGGCAGCGCGCGATGCGCCCGTCGCGGCCGGCTTCGAGCGCCACCAGCACTTCGCCGCGCCAGCCCTCGACCCATCCCACGCCGAAGGCTTCGGGCGCGGGCGTCGGCAGCGGCACGCGCACCTCGCCCGCGGACATTCCGGCGACGATCGCCTGGACCAGCCGCACCGACTCGAAGAGCTCGTCGAAGCGCGCGTGCACGCGCGCGGCGACGTCACCGGCGATGTAGACGACCTTCTTCACCTTGAGGGTGCGGTACGGATCGACGGGATGGTCGACGCGCAGGTCGAACGCCTGCCCGCTCGAGCGCCCTCCGAGGCCCACGAGCCCGAGGCGCGCGGCGAGCTCGGGCGTGACGCGGCCCGCCGTGATGAAGCGGTCTTGCAGCCCCGAATGCTCGTCGAAGATGTCGCGCAGCCCACGCACCTCGATCTCGATCTCGTGCGCGTGGCGCGCCATCGCCGCGAGCTTCGCGGGATCGGGGTCCACCGCGACGCCTCCCGGGACGATGGCGTCCATCGCGAATCGATGCCCGAACGCCTCGCCGTTGGCGCGCAGCCAGTCCTCCTTCAGGCGCATGAACTGCGAGAGGGCGAAGGCGAACCCGCCGTCGTTGCCGAGCGCGCCCAGGTCGCCGAGGTGGTTGGCGATGCGCTCGCGCTCGAGCAGCAGCGCCCGCAGCCAGCGCGCGCGCGCCGGAGGCTCGATGCCGGCGGCGGCCTCCGCGGCCTGCGCATAGGCCCAGGCGTATGCCACGGTCGAATCGCCCGAGACGCGGCCGGCGAGCCGGTGGCCCTCGGCGACGGTGAAGTCCTCGAAGCGCTTGTCGATCCCCTTGTGCGTGTAGCCCAGCCGCTGCTCCAGGCGCAGCACCTTCTCGCCCACGATCGAGAACCTGAAGTGTCCCGGCTCGATGATGCCGGCGTGGATCGGCCCCACCGGGATCTCGTGCACGCCGTCGCCCTCCACGCGCACGAAAGGATAGTCCGGCTCGTGGCGCAGCCACGGCCGCTTGTCGCGTGCCCCCTCGGCGTCGATGCCGTGGAGGTCGCGCACCGCCCGCTGCATGCGCCCGGCCGCGGGAAAGAGCCCGGAGACGTCGGGGTACGACGGCGCCTCGCGGCGTAGCGCCAGCTCGACCACGCAGAGGCCCTCTTCGAGCGCATAGGCCGCGAGCACCGCGGGCTGGCCGCCGGGGCGCTCCGCCCCCCAGAGCGACACCAGGCGGCCCTTCGACTCGTGCGCGGCACGCGCCGCGTCGATCCAGTCCTCACCCCGGGTGACGAGGGCGCGCGCAGCAGCGACCTCGCCGCCAAGGCGGCGTACGTCGGTGGCAGCGCCGAGTGCCTTCATCGTCACCCCAGCAGCTTCGCCGCCTGGTGGTACCAGGCCGCGAGGTAGGGCGGAATGTAGAGCCCCAGCATGAGCGCGAGCCCCAGGTGGACGAACACGGGCGCCAGCGCCGGCTGGTAGCGGAACGGCGTCACGTGGGTGTCGCCGAACACCATCGGCTGCACGCGCCCGAAGACCGCGGCGAACGCCACCCCGAGAGACAGCAGCAGGAAAGGCGTGGCCCACGGGTGCTCGCGCATCGCCGTGGTGAGGATCAGGAACTCGCTCGCGAAGACTCCGAAGGGCGGCATCCCGAGGATCGCGAGCGTGCCGATCATGAGGCCCCAGCCGATGGTCGGGCTCACCTTGAGCAGCCCGCGGATGTCGTCCATCACCTGGGTGCCGGCGTTCTGGGTCGCGTGCCCGACGGTGAAGAAGATCGCGCTCTTCACCAGCGAGTGCACCGTCATGTGCAGCAGCCCCGCGAAGTTGGCGATCGGCCCCGCCATGCCGAAGGCGAAGGTCATGAGCCCCATGTGCTCGATCGACGAGTAGGCGAACATGCGCTTCACGTCGCGCTGGCGCGACAGGAAGAAGGCGGCCACCACCACCGAGAGCAGCCCGAACCCCATCATCATGTTGCCGGCGAAGCGCGAATCGAGCGCGCCGTCGGCGAGCACCTTGCAGCGCACCACGCTGTAGAGCGCGACGTTGAGCAGCAGCCCCGAGAGCACCGCCGAGATGGGCGTCGGGCCCTCGGCGTGCGCGTCGGGCAGCCAGTTGTGCAGCGGCACCAGGCCCACCTTGGTGCCGTAGCCCACCAGCAGGAACACGAAGGCGAGCGACATGATGGCGGGCTCGAGCTGGCCCTTCACCAGGTTGAGGTGGGTCCAGAGGAGCGCGTTGCCTTCGGCGCCCAGCACGCGCTCGGCGGCGAAATACAACAGGATGGTGCCGAAGAGCGCCTGGGCGATTCCCACGCCGCAGAGGATGAAGTACTTCCACGCCGCCTCCAGGCTCGCCGCGGTCCGGTAGACCGAGACCAGCAGCACGGTGGCAAGCGTCGCCGCCTCCATCGCCACCCACAGGATCCCCATGTTGTTGGTGGTGAGCGCGAGCAGCATGGTGAACATGAACACCTGGTACATGCTGTGGTAGAGCCGCAGCCGCGCCGCCGTCATGCGCCCCTTGTCGCGCTCGGTGCGCATGTAGGGGCGCGAGAAGAGCGCGGTCGTGAAGCCAACGAACGCCGTGAGCGAGACCAGGAATACGTTGAGCGAGTCGAGGAAGAACTGGTCCTGGTAGATCCGGATCGGCCCGGTGGAGACGACGTCGGCGGTGACCCATGCCGCGGCCACGAAGGTCGCGAAGCTGAACGCGGCGTTCGCCTCGGGCGCGCTCTCGCGCTCGCCCAGCGCCCAGAGCAGCAGCCCGCCCAGGAGCGGAATGGCGAGCAGGATGGCGAGCGCGTGCACTATTCGTCCTTGAGCTTCTCGAGGTGGTGGATGTCGAGCGAGTCGAACTGCTCGCGGATCTGGAACAGGAACACACCCAGGATCACCATGCCCACGAGCACGTCGAGCGCGATGCCGAGCTCGACCACCATGGGCATGCCGTAGGTGGCGCTGGTGGCGGCGAAGAACAGCCCGTTCTCCATCGACAGGAAGCCGATCACCTGCGGCACCGCCTTGGAGCGCGTGATCATCATGAGGAAGGACATGAGCACGCATGCGAGCGCGATGCCGAGCGTGCCGCGGGCGATCGAGCGCGAGAACTCCGAGATCGGGAGCGCGAGGTTGAACGCGAACACCACCAGCGCGATGCCCACCAGCATCATCGTCGGGATGTTGATGAGCGTCTCGATGTCCCACTTCACGTTGAGCCGCCGGATGAGGCGGTGCAGGATGTAGGGCAGGAGCATCACCTTGAGCACGAGCGTGATCGCCGCCGACCAGTACAGGTGCGACTGCCCGGTGGCGTAGGCCACGGTCGCGGTGGAGCACACCAGCGCCATGCCCTGCAGCGCGAAGAGGTTGATCAGCGTCACGATGCGCCGCTGCGAGAGCATGGCGAAGGCGATGAGCAGCAGCCCGGCCGCGAAGAGGTTGACGAACTGGGTGGCGAGCGGGGCCATCGTCCTAGGCGCCCAGCAGCAGGTGGACCAGGAGCGCCAGCACGCCCAGCAGGAAGGCGGTGGCGAGGAACTCGGGCACGCGGAAGATGCGCATCTTGGCGAGGATGGTCTCGATCACCGCCAGCGCGAAGCCGCCGGCGGCGAGCTTCGCCAGCAGCACGGGGAGCGCCCAGAGCAGGGCCGCGTGGTCGTTGGCCCGCGCGATGCCCCACGGGAAGAAGAGCGCGATCCCGGCGCAGGAGTAGGCGAAGAGCTTCAACGCCGCGGCCCACTCGAGGAGAGCCAGGTGCCGCCCCGAGTACTCCAGGACCAGGGCCTCGTGGATCATGGTGAGCTCGAGGTGCGTGGCCGGGTTGTCGACCGGGATGCGCGCGTTCTCGGCGAGCGACACCATGGTGAAGGCGATTCCCGCGAACGCGAGGCTCGGCAGGATGGTGAGCTCGCGCTGCGACAGGCTCGCCACGATGGTCGCGAGCGAGGTCGAGTGGGAAATGAGCGACGCGGTGAAGAGCACCATCAGGAACGCGGGCTCGGCGAGGAAGCCGATCAGCATCTCGCGCCGGGCGCCCATCGTGCCGAACGCGGTGCCGATATCCATGGCCGCGAGCGAGATGAACAGGCGCGCGAGCGCGAAGAGCCCCACCAGCGCGATCGCGTCGGCCGCGGGGGCGAGCGGCAGGTTGGTCGACAGCGTCGGGATGATCATCGAGGCGAGCAGCATGCAGCTGAAGACCACGTAGGGGGAGACGCGGTACATGGGCGTCGCGCCGTGCGCGATGATCGACTCCTTCCAGAAGAGCTTGTGCAAGGTGCGGAAGGGCTGCAGCAGCGGCGGGGCGGAGCGGTTCTGCAGCCACGCGCGGCACTGGTTCACCCAGCCCACCAGCAGCGGCGCCAGCGCGAGCGCCAGCGCCCCGGCGGCGAACTGGGCGAGGATGCCTTCGAAGTTCATGCCTGGGTGAGGAAGAGCAGCGCCACGAGGGTCACGAAGCTGTAGAGCAGGTAGATCGAGATGCGGCCGCGCTGCAGCATCCCCACCACCCGCGAGGTGCGTTCGGTCGCCGCGGCGATGCGCAGGTAGATCCAGCGCCACATCGGGTCCTCGACGTCGACGCGGTAGCGCGGGGCGGCATCGAAGGGCGAGGGCAGCTCCCGGCGCATGCGGTAGAAGGGCTCGAAGATCTGGCGGATCGGCTGGCCGAAGCCTTCGGCCGAGTCCTGCATGCGCGAGGTCTGGGCAGGGAAGCCGCAATCCCACGGCGCGGCACGGCGGATGTTGCCGTGGTAGAGCCGGCGCACCATGAAGAAGGCGAACAGCATGATCGCGAGCGTGAGCACGATCAGCAGCAGCGGGCTGTACGAGGCGCGCTCCGCCGACACCGGCGCGAGGAGCAGCCAGTCGCCCACGCGGCCGCTTTGCGCGAGCCCGCGCCCGAGGAGCGTGAACGGCACCGGGTCGAGCACCTCCATCACGGCGACCGGGAAGAGGCCGAGCAGCACGCAGCCCGCGGCGAGCCAGGCGAGGCCGAGGCGCTCGAGGCCCCCCGCGTCGCGCGCTTCCCGGGCGATCTTCTCCTCGCGCGGGCGGCCGAGGAAGATCACGCCGTAGAACTTCACCATCACGTAGCCGGCGAGGGCCGCCACCAGCGCGACGCCCGCGGCGAAGATCGGGACCAGCATCTTGAGGTAGGGATTGGGCAGCCCGCCCGTGAAGAGGAAGCTCTGCAGCAGCAGCCATTCGGAGACGAAGCCGTTGGACGGCGGCAGCCCCGCGCAGGCGATCACGCCGACGAGCACCGTCACCGCGACCCACGGCATCGAGCGCATGAGCCCGCCGAGCTTGCCGAGGCTGCGCTCGTGCGTGGCGTGCAGCACCGAGCCCGTGCCGAGGAAGAGCAGGCTCTTGAAGATCGCGTGGTTGAGGCAGTGGTAGAGCATGGCGGTCAACGCGAGCGCGGCGAGCGAGGGCATGTTGTAGGCCGCGAACACGATCGCGAGCCCCATGCCCATCACGATGAGCCCCATGTTCTCGATCGACGAGTAGGCGAGCAGGCGCTTCATGTCGACCTGCGCCGCCGCGAACACCGCGCCGAAGAGCGCGGTGACGAGCCCCAGCACCAGCGCCACGACGCCCCACCACCACAGCGGCGTGTCGATCAGGTCGAAGGTCACGCGCGCCAGGCCGTAGATCGCGGTCTTGAGCATCACCCCGCTCATGAGTGCCGAGACCGGCGAGGGCGCGGCCGGGTGCGCCTCGGGCAGCCAGATGTGCAGCGGCAGGATGCCCGCCTTGGCGCCGAAGCCGAAGAGGGCGAGCAGGAAGGCCGCCGATGCCCATAGCGGCGGGAGCCGCTGGGCGCGCATGTTGGCGAACGTGTAGTCGCCGGTGTTGGCCTGCAGCACGCCGAAGCAGAGCAGGATCGCGATGGCGCCGATGTGCGCGATCAGCAGGTAGAGGTATCCGGCGCGCTGGATCTCCGGGATGCGGTGGTTGGTGGTGACGAGGAAGAACGAGGCGAGCGCCATCAGCTCCCAGCTCACCATGAAGGCGTAGGCGTCGTCGGAGAGCAGCACCATCGCCATGCCCACGAGGAACATGTGGTACTGCAGGCACATGACGCCCGGAGGCGTGCCCTCGCCGGCGCGGAAGTAGCCGCCCGCGAACACCGAGATTCCGGCGCTCGCGAGCCCGAGGATCACGAGGAAGAAGGCCGCGAGGGGGTCGAGGCGCAGGTGGAACGGCAGGTCGGGCAGGCCGATCGCGAGGATCGCGACCTCGGGCGCCGCGGGCAGCGCCGCGAACCCGATGCCTGCGAGGGCGATGCTGAGCGCCGCGGATGCGGGGAACAGGATGAACGCGACCACGCGGAAGCTGCGGATCGCCGCGACGCCCGCCAGGCCGATGGCTATCCAGGCCGCGATCACGATCATCGCGGCATCGATCGCCAGCAACGGACTGCTCACACCGTCTCGACGGGCGAGTCGAGGAAGTAGCCGGCGCCGCGCTCGGTCTTGATCAGTTTGGGCTGGTTCGGGCTCTCTTCGACCTTGCGCCGCAGGCGCAGGATCTGCACGTCGATCGAGCGGTCGTAGATGTCGTCGTGCAGGCGGCTCGATTCCAGCAGCTGGTCGCGCGACAGGATCCGGCCGGGCGCCTTCAGGAAGGCCACCAGGAGCGCGTACTCGCTGTTGGTGAGCTCGACGTTGCGCCCGTCGGGGGCGCGCAGCTTGCGCGTGCCGGTGTTGAGCTCCCATCCCGCGAAGCGGAAGGCGCGGACCTTTTCGCCCCGGCGCGTGGCGCGCTTGCCCTCGGTGCGGCGCAGCACTGCGCGCACGCGCGCGAGCAGCTCCCGGTTGCTGAAGGGCTTGGTGACATAGTCGTCGGCGCCCAGCTCCAGCCCCATGACGCGGTCGACCTCTTCCTTGCGGCCCGTGAGGATGATGATCGGCAGGTCGAGCGACTCGCGCAGCCGGCGCGCGATGGCGAGGCCGTCTTCGTCGGGGAGCTTCAGGTCGAGGATCACGAGGTCGACGATCTCGGCCGACAGGACCTTGTCCATGTCGGCGCCGGTCTCGGCGACCGAGACCTGGAAATTGTTCTCCGCGAGGTACTCCTTGATCAGCTCGCGGATGGCGACGTCGTCGTCGACGACCAGGATATGGGCTTCCACAGGACGCTCGAGTTGGGGCCGTTGGGGCATTCTACCGCCGAACGGCTAGAATCCGAATCGAATCAACGATGAACGCTGCGATCTTCGGGGCCGCCTATGCGCTGCTCGCGCTTTTCAGCGTGAGCCTGCCCCGTTTCGAGCCCCTGCATGTGTGGCCCGGGCACGGGCTGGCTCTCGGCGTGCTGCTGCTGGTGCCGCCTGCGCGCTGGGCGCCCTACCTCGTCTGCGTCCTCGTTGGCACCGTCATCGCGGGAACCGTCGGTAGCCTGCCGGCCGCGGAGTTCGCCATGACCACGGTGGTCGCCCTCGTGCTGCCCAGCGTGACGGCGCTGGGCCTCGGGCGACTGGCCGGTCCCCGCGTGCAGGTCGACAGCATCCGCGCGCTGTCGGCGTTCATGGTGGGCATGGTCGCGGTGGTGATCGTCGTGGCCATGCTCGAGGCGGGCTATGCCTACCTCGTCCACGACCTGCCTCTGCGCGCGCGGTGGACCATCTCGTTCGTCTCGGCGATGCTCGGCATGCTGCTGCTGGCACCCCTGGTGCTCGCCTGGAAACGCGACGGGCTGGGCGAGGCGCTGTCCGAGGCCCGCGCGCGGCTGCCGGAGTTGCTCGCCCTCTACGCGGGCCTGGTCCTCACCACCTACTACATCTTCGCCACGCGCCCGGAATCGGCGGGCATCACGCCGTCGCTGCTCTACCTCTGCGCGCCTTTCCTCATCTGGGCGGCGCTGCGCTTCGGGCTGCGCTCCTCCACGCTCGGCCTCGCGATCTTCGGCCTGCTCTGCTACTGGCTCACGGGCCACGGCTCGGGTCCCTTCGCGATCGCCGCGCCCGGCGAAACGCCGCTGCTGTACCTGCACGCCTACCTCGCCACGATCATCGTGACCACGCTCTTCTCGGCTGCGCTGCTGGTGGAGCGCCGCGAGGCCGAACGCGAGACCGAGGAGTGGCGCTTCCGGCACGAGCGCGTGATCCGCGCGAGCCAGAGCCTGCTCTACGAGTTCGACCCGGTGTCGGGCTCGCTCGTGTGGGACGGCGACACGCTGCG
>Ga0111538_10000430_pt1 | contig 55403 bp, 46 predicted proteins | sample SoiMethybrSBSTD1_FD_79669 | JGI IMG/M metagenome (GOLD analysis project Ga0111538, IMG submission 79669) | Bulk soil microbial communities from a Populus tree surrounding site in Tennessee, USA - Soil MetaG P. TD hybrid SBSTD1 (version 2)... | ecosystem: Environmental > Terrestrial > Soil >... | reverse complement strand
GTGGTCGAGCGCATCGGCGAGGCATTGAACACGAAGAAGAAGGCCATCAACGGCGCGCGCGTGCACGTCTTCGGCATTGCCTACAAGAAGAACGTCAGCGACATGCGTGAATCACCGGCGCTCGACATCCTGCAGCTGCTGCATCGCCGCGGCGCCGAACTCTCGTACACGGACCCGTACGTACCGACGCTGAAGGAAGGCCCGCTCTGTTTACAGTCGGTTGATGAGGGGACGGTCGACGGAATCGACTGTGCGGTGATCGCGACCGATCACCAGGTGTTCAACTACGCCGCGATGCCGGAACGGTTTCCTCTCGTCGTCGACACACGCAATGCCCTGAAGGGCCATACCGCCAAGAACATCTTCAGGTTGTAGTGAAGTACCAGCCGTTCACGCCGGATCCCGCGTCGCTTGCCGCGCGCATCGTCAGGCAGGATCCGACGGCGGCTGGTGACGGCCGGGCCGACGCGGCGATCGGCGAACCGGCACGGACGCTCGACGCTCTGACCGCGTTCCGCGACGCCACGTTCGTGAAGGTCGCGTATCGCGCGATGCTCGGCCGCGAGGCGGATCCAGAGGGCTTCGACCATTACCTCCGCGAACTGCGGACCGGTGGGCTCGATAAGGTCGAGATCCTCGGCGAGCTGCGCGCGTCCGTCGAAGGTCAGGCTCACCCCGTCGACATCCCTGGACTCGACTGGCGCTTTCGGCTGCGTCGCCTCGGCCGCCGGCGCGGCCTCGGTCGCGTTGTCCAATGGCTGACGGCGTTCCTGCGGCTGCCAGCGCTGGCTCGCGCGACCCGGAACCATCAGGCGGTCCTCGAGGAGCACGCCGCCGCAATGCAGAAGGTTCTGGCCGAGCTGCGCGACGCGCGCGCGCAATTACAAACGTCGGCGAGCGCAGTGCAGCATGCGGAAGGGGTGGCCGCTGAACTGACCGGTGAGGTCCGCGCCTTGTCGCGGCGTCTGGCCGCATACCGGGAACGTGGCGCTGTTGGCGGCACACCGCCCGCAGAGCGCCAACCCGCTCCATCCCCAGCTTCGCCAGCCGACGGCCTCGACGACTGGTATCTCGCCTTTGAAGATCAGTTCCGCGGCACACGTGAAGCGGTGAAGCGATCGCAGGAAGTCTATCTTCCGTATGTGCTCGCGGCTGCCGCCGGAACGTCGGCGTCACCGATTGTCGACGTCGGATGCGGCCGTGGCGAATGGCTCGAACTGCTGAAAGAGCGCGGCTACGCTGCGAAAGGCGTGGACCTGAATGCGACGATGGTGGGGCGGAACCGCGAACGCGGGCTCGACGTCATCGAGCAGGACGTCATGGTCTATCTCGGCAAGCTGCCCGACTCCAGCGTCGGCATGGTGACCGGATTTCACGTCATCGAGCACCTGCGTGTCGACGCCCTGGCCCGGTTATTCGACGAGGCCAGGCGCGTGCTGCGGTCCGGTGGCTGCGTTTTGTTCGAAACTCCCAACCCGGAAAACCTCGTCGTCGGCGCGTATACGTTTTACTTCGACCCCACCCATCGGCATCCCCTCCCGCCGCAGATGATCGAGCACTTCACCCGTAACCGCGGCTTCGCCGACGTGGAGATCCTCCGGCTCCATCCGCGCGAGGAAGCCGGCGCGGACACCGTCCTGCTCGACCGCTGGTTCCGCGGTCCCACCGACTACGCGGTGATCGGCTGGAAAGACGGCAAGAGCGCTCCACGCTGACGCTCGACAGATGCGCGTTCTGATCGCCACCACGCAGACGCCGTTCGTGCGCGGCGGCGCGGAAATGCACGCAGACGGCCTGCGGTCTGCGCTGATCGCCGGCGGTCACGAAGCCGAAATCGTCAGCCTGCCATTCAAGTGGTATCCGCCCGAACGAATCGTCGATCACATCCTGGCGACGCGGCTGTTCGACGTGACGGCGAGCAGCGGCCGCACGGTCGATCTCCTCATCGGCTTGAAATTTCCTGCGTATCTGCTTCCGCATCCGAACAAGGTGTTGTGGGTCCTGCATCAGCACCGGCCCGCCTACGAGCTGTGGGGCACCGAGCTGTGCGACCTGATGCAGTTTCCCAACGGGCAGGAGGTGCGCGACGCCATTCGCGCCGCGGATCGCGCGTTCATTGCGGAGGCGCGTGCCGTCTACGCGAATTCCCGCAACGTGGCGAACCGGCTGCAGCGCTTCTCCGGAGTCGCCGCTGCACCCCTCTATCATCCGCCGCCGCTGGCAGACCGCTTTCGCACCGCTGCGGGCGAGGACTTCCTGTTTTTTCCGAGCCGGGTGAACGCGTCGAAACGGCAGCTTCTCGTCGTTGCGGCGATGGCGCAGTGCCGAGAGCCGGTGCGCGTCTGCTTTGCCGGTGCGATGGAAGATCCTGTCTACGGCCGCGCCTTGCAGGATTCGATTCGCGACGGCGGGCTCGCTGACCGGATTGAGTGGTTAGGGGATGTGGACGACGAAACGAAGATCGATCTGTTTGCACGTTGTCTGGCCGTGATTTTTCCCCCGGTGGATGAGGACTACGGATACGTCACGCTCGAAGCGATGCTTGCGGCCAAGCCGGTCATTACCTGTTCAGATAGCGGCGGCGTGCTGGAATTCGTCGAAGATGAGAGGACCGGTCTGATCGCGCAGCCGTCCGCGACGGCTCTGGCCGAGGCGATGGACCGACTGTGGCAGCAGCGTGCGTTGGCCGAAGAATGGGGCGATGCGGGACGCGCCGCGTACCAGCGCCGCGACATCAGCTGGCCGCGGGTCGTGCAGACCTTGACTGCATCGGCATGACGACGCTCTCCTTCCACGATCGAGCCTGATGCGGATTCTGATCGCCACCGTTCAGATCCCATTTGTCCGTGGTGGGGCGGAGATGCTTGCCGACGGACTCGAGACGGCGTTGACCGCGGCGGGTCACGAGGCGGCGCAGGTCAAGGTGCCGTTCAAATGGTATCCGCCGGAGCGTCTGGTGGAGCAGATCGTTGCCTGCCGGCTGCTCGACCTGACCGAAAGCAGCGGCCGCGTCGTCGATCGCGTGATCGGACTCAAATTCCCCGCCTACCTGATTCCGCATCCGAACAAGGTGCTGTGGCTGCTGCACCAGTACCGGACGGCCTACGATCTGTGGGGAACCGAGCTGTGCGAGCTGATGTATGCGCCCGAGGGTGAGGACGTTCGCGACGCCATTCGCTCGGCGGACACGGCGCTCATTCCCGAAGCGCGTGCGCGGTATACCATCGCCAGGAATGTCGCCGATCGACTGAAGCGATTCTGCGGCATCGATGCAGAGGCGCTCTACCATCCGCCACCTGATGCGGACCTGATGCGCGGCGGCCGCGCCGAGGACTTCTTCTATTACCCGAGTCGCATCAATCGCACCAAGCGCCAGCTGCTGGTCGTCGAAGCGCTGGCGTTGTGCGGCGAACCCGTACGCGTGTGTTTTTCCACGTTGCCAGACGATCAACGCTACGGGGACGCCATCCGCGCGCGCATCGACGCTCTGCAGCTGACGGAACGTGTGGAATGGCGCGAATCAACGGACGACATCGCCAAGCGCGAACTCTACGCGCGCTGTCTTGGCGTGATCTTCCCGCCGTTGGACGAGGATTATGGGTATGTGACGCTGGAGGCGATGCTGGCGAGCAAGCCCGTCATCACGTGCTCGGACAGCGGCGGCCCGCTCGAGTTCGTCCGCCACGGCGCGACCGGACTCGTCGCGGATCCGACGCCGCAGGGACTCGCGGCTGCGATGGATCGACTCTGGAGCGAGCGCCGGTTCGCGGAGCAGTGTGGCGCCGCCGGGCGCGATCTCTACGCGCAGTTGAACATCAGCTGGCAACGGGTGGTCGAGAGGCTGACGCAGGATGTCTGACGCGGCCATTCGTCCGCGGCTCAATTGGTTTTCGCCGCTGCCGCCGTCGCGGACGGACGTCGCACATTTCGCCTTACGCAGCCTGCCGTCGCTCGCGCAGCACTTCGACATCACGGTGTGGACCGAGCGGCCGTTCTCGCCGTCCGGTCTCGACAGCTACGCCTATGCCCGCATGTGGGAAGGGGAGCCGTGGGCGGCATTGAACGTCGCCGACGTCACGGTGTATCACATCGGCAACAACGCACGCTTCCACGGATGGATCTGGGACGTGGCACAGCGCCATCCTGGCGTCGTCGTCCTGCACGACACCGGCCTGCGCGAATTTCTCACCGCGCACCTGCGCCACGATGAGGAAGAAGTCTCCAGACTCGTCGAGATCGGGGCAACCGCCGCGACGCTGGAGCGCGCGCGGGGAGCGGTCGTCCATTCCAGTGCCGGCTTCGAACACGTGGCGCCGCTTCGGCGCTGCCCGGTGGTGCAGCTCGAATTGCCGTACCCGGCCGGCCGGCCGGTTGTTGCGCGCGGCTGGGACGGCGTGCTCCGGCTCGTGGTATTTGGTTTCCTCGGCAGCAATCGGCGGCTGGAGTCGCTGCTCGACGCGATGGCGACGTTCCCCGATCGGGCGCGTCTGCGGCTGGACATCTTTGGCGAACTCGAGCATGGCGACGCCGTGGCCGAGCGTATTCAGAGCCATGCCCTGACCGACATTGTCAGCGTGCGTGGCTTCGTCAAGGAGGCCGGGCTCGACGAGGCGCTCGACCGATCGCACCTGGCGGTGAACCTGCGGTTTCCGTCGATGGGCGAAGCATCGGCCAGCCAGTTGCGCATCTGGGACCGGGGTCTGGCAAGCGTGGTGACGCGGACGGGCTGGTATGCGGAGCTGCCGGCGGACACCGTCTGGTACGTCGATCCGGACAACGAAGTTGCGGATCTGCACCGGCATTTCGCCGCGGCGCTTGCCGATCCCGGGAGGCTGCAGGCGATGGGCGCGGCCGGTCGGCGCCATCTCGAGGCACGGCACGATCCGCGCGTGTATGCACGGGAGCTGGCGGCGGCGATTGCGCAGATGGTGAAGACGCCGGCGCCGATTGCCGGTGACGCGATCGGTGCCGTGTCGCGCATTCTCGGCGACGCGCGTATCAGCGGGAGTGCAAAGGCAGCGGTGGCGCGGCGAATCGGTGAGGAAGTCGCCCGCTGGGTAGGCCCCTAGCGGCCGACCATTCCTTCGACCGGGCTGCTGGCGGTGGCGTACATCTTCCGCGGAATTCGTCCGGACAGATAGGCGAGGCGCCCCGCAATCACCGCGTGCTTCATGGCGGTGGCCATCGTCACGGGATCCTCGGCGCCGGCGATCGCGGTGTTCATGAGCACGGCGTCGGCGCCCAGCTCCATCGCGATGGCCGCATCTGACGCGGTGCCGACTCCGGCATCGACGATGACCGGCACCCGCGAGAATTCCCGGATGATGCGGATGTTGTTCGGGTTCTGGATACCGAGGCCGGATCCGATCGGCGCGCCGAGCGGCATGACGGCGGCGGCGCCCGCGTCTTCCAGCTTGCGGCACGCGATCGGGTCGTCGTTGGTATACGGCAGCACGACGAAGCCTTCGCGCACCAGCACCCGCGTCGCTTCAATCAGCGCTTCGTTGTCGGGAAACAGCGTCCGTTCGTCGCCGATGACTTCGAGCTTCACCCAGTTGGATAAGCCGGCTTCGCGGCCCAACCGCGCCGTGCGAATTGCCTCATCGGCCGTATAGCACCCCGCCGTGTTCGGCAGGACGAACATGCGGCTGGTGTCGATGTAGTCGAGCAGCGATTCGCGCCTGCCCGCGGTCGCTCCGGTGGAGGCAGGCGATCGATCGGAAATGTTCACGCGCCGCACCGCGACCGTCACCATGTCGGCGCCAGATGCTTCGTGCGCCCGGGCCATGACAGCGTGCGACGAGTACTTGCCGGTGCCGATAATCAATCGCGACGTGAAGGTCCGGCCTGCGATCTCGAGGGGAGAGTCAGTCATCTAAAAATTCCATTGCCCGCTTCCGCCTGAAGGCGGAAGATCATCTTCAGCCGCCGCCGACGAAGTTGACGATCTCGACCTGGTCGCCGTCGGCGACGATCACCTCGGGGAAGCGCTGCCGCTTGATTATGGTCAGGTTGTGCTCGACGGCGACGCGGCGGGCGTCGATGTCGAGCTTCTCGAGCAGGGCAACGACCGACATGGGCTGATCGAGTTCGAACGGTTCGCCGTTGAGTGTGATGTGCACGGTGATGCTCTTGTGAGGCCGCCTCGGCGAGGCGGCCTTTTTAGTCTCCGGCTTCGGCGAAACGGTGTCAACCAGCCTCAAGGTAGAATCGAAAGATTCTGCAGTGCTTCTGCTGTCAACGCCTAGATGAACCAGCCGCTGAACACGATGCCGCTTGGCATCGACGGGTTTACGTACGCCGACCTCTATTCGCCATCCCGGCTTCGCGATTTGCACGAGCTGTTCTGTGCGCGCGTCGCCGCCGCCGACCCTTCATTGTGGACACAGTGGGACGCCTACGGCCGGGCTCCCGACGCGGTGGCATCGCCGATCGAACGATCTGACCTGATCGTTCGGATGGCGCCGCACGTGGGCCAGTTCATGACGATGCTCTTCGACGTCGCCGCCGCGGCCGACGGCATCCGCCAGGCGACCTCGCATCTGGAACCGCTGTTCCGCTTCAAGATCGATTTCGTCCGCAAGCGCGCCCTGCCGCTGGTCAAGGGTGGCGCGCACGTGACGCTCGCCGCCGCCGACGTCGCGGTCGTTGACGGGCTGACGCGTCCATGGCCGCATCTGGACCGCGAGCAGGCGATCGCGATGGCCGGCTGCGCGCTGCTCGACCGCGAGGCCGCCGCCCGCGCCAGCGGCACGGACGCCGAGAAAGCCGAGATCGCCGCGCAGATCGATTCGCTCAAGCGATGGTGCGCCGCCTGCCTGCACGATCCCGCGTTTCGCACGTGGGTCGTCTTTCGCTTTCCCGAGACCGTCGATTACTTCGATCTCGTCCAGGTGCAGCGGCCACGGCCCGATCTGCCCGAGGCGATGCTCGGCCCCGACTCGCGCCTGCGGCGTCGCGACGGCTTCAAGCTGACGGATCCCCGCTGGAGCACGCGCGAGGTCATCAGCGAAATCCACTACTGCGTGTTGTGCCATGAGCGCGACAAGGACTCGTGCTCGAAGGGCCTGCGCGACAAGCAGGGAGCGATCACCGCGAATCCGCTGGGGATCCCGCTTCCCGGCTGCCCGCTCGACGAGAAGATTTCGGAAATGCACATGGTGCGCAAGGCAGGCGACGCCATCGGCGCACTGGCGATTGTCGTCGTCGACAATCCGATGTGCCCCGGCACCGGTCATCGGATCTGCAACGACTGCATGAAGGCCTGCATCTATCAGAAGCAGGAGCCGGTCAACATTCCGCAGATTGAAACCGGGGTGCTGACCGACGTGCTGCGGATGCCGTGGGGCGTCGAAATCTACGGTCTCCTCACGCGCTGGAATCCGCTGAACATCCGGCGACCGTACGCCCTGCCGTACAACGGCCGCAACGTGCTGGTCGTCGGCCTTGGTCCGGCCGGCTACACGTTGTCCCACTACCTGCTCAACGAAGGCTTCGGCGTCGTTGCCATCGACGGCCTGAAGATCGAGCCGTTGCCGACGGAGCTGACTGGTGAGGGCGGCGCCACGCCGCGGCCAATCGAGCAGTGGGACGACGTCTACCGGCTGCTCGACGAGCGGGTCCTCGAGGGTTTCGGCGGGGTTTCGGAGTACGGCATCACTGTCCGCTGGGACAAGAACTTCCTGACGCTGTTGCACCTGACGCTCGCCCGCCGCGACCGCCTGCGGATGTACGGAGGCGTCCGCTTCGGTGGGACCATGCCGATTGACGAGGTGTGGGGGTATGGATTCGATCACGTCGCCATTGCCGCCGGTGCCGGACGGCCGACGGTGATCGACATGAAGAACAACCTCGTCCGCGGCGTGCGCAAGGCCAGCGACTTTCTGATGGCGCTGCAGCTCACGGGCGCGTTCAAGCGCGGGGCGTTGCCAAACCTGCAGGCCCGGCTGCCCGCGGTCGTGATTGGCGGCGGCCTCACCGGTATCGACACGGCGACGGAGTTGTTTGCGTATTACCCGGTGCAGGTCGAAAAGGTCCTCGACCGCTACGAGGTTCTCTGCGCGGACGACGGGGAAGCCGCCGCACGCGCAATCTACGACGCCGAGGAACTCCAGGTCCTCGACGAGTTTCTCGAACACGGCCGCGCCATACGAGCCGAACGCGAACGCGCCCAGGCGGCGGGCGAGGCGCCGAATTTCGTGCCGCTCGTCCGCGGCTGGGGCGGCGTAACGCTGGCGTATCGCAAGCGGATGGTGGATTCGCCGGCGTATCGGCTGAACCACGAGGAAGTGATCAAGGCGCTCGAGGAGGGGATCTGGTTCGCCGAGAACCTCGATCCGCGCGAAATCATCGTCGACCAGGCGGATCACGCGCAGGCGCTGGTGTGCAAGGGACCGAACGGGCCTGTGGAACTACCGGCGCGCACCATCCTGGTCGCCGCCGGCACGTCGCCGAACGTCACTTACGAAAAGGAACAGCCGGGGACGTTCCAGCTCGATGCGAAGCGGCGGTTCTTCCAGGGATTCCGCGCCGCAGGCTCGGGGACCGCCGTTTCACTGCAGCCTGACGCAACGGGGTTCTTCACGTCCTACAACAACAACGGGCGGCTCGTGTCGTACTACGGCGACAACCACCCGATGTACGCCGGTAACGTCGTCAAGGCGATGGCGTCGGCCAAGGACGGGTATCCGAAGGTGACGGCGCTCTTCGCTGATGATCTGGTCGGTCTCGATCCGGGCAAGCAAGGGGAGCGTGACGCATCGTGGTCGGCTCTTATCAACACGCTGGACGACGAGCTGCTGGCGCGGGTGGAGTACGTGCAGCGTCTGACAGCGACGATTGTCGAAGTCGTCGTACGGGCTCCAGCGGCGGCGCGACATTTCCGGCCTGGTCAGTTCTACCGTTTGCAGAACTTCGAGACGCTCGCGTCCCGCGCCGGGATGCAGGGCGAACGATCGCCGCTGCTGATGGAGGGCATTGCGCTGACCGGCGCGTGGGTCGATCCTGACAAAGGCCTGCTGTCGTTGATTGCGCTGGAGATGGGCGTATCGAGCCGGTTGTGCGCGTATCTCCGCCCGGGAGAGCCCGTGGTAGTGATGGGACCGACGGGGACGCCAACGGAAATTCCACAAGGTACGGACGTTCTACTGGCGGGTGGCGGACTCGGCAACGCCGTGCTGTTTTCGATTGCCAAGGCGCTGCGTGAGAACGGCAACCGCGTCCTGTATTTTGCCGGCTACAAAAAGGGCGAGGACCTGTTCAAGCGTGAAGAGATCGAGGCGGCCACCGACCAGGTGATCTGGAGCACCGACATGGGCGCAGCCATCGAGGCTCGCCGCCCGCAGGACGCCCACTTCCGCGGCAACATCGTTCAGGCGATGGTCGCCTATGCCGAAGGGCGCCTGGGCGAGCAGCGCGTTCCCGTTGCTGGAGTGTCGCGGATCATTGCCATCGGTTCGGATCGGATGATGGCCGCCGTCAAGGCCGCGCGCAACGGCGTGTTGGCACCGCACCTGCGCCCGGACCACGTCGGCATCGCCAGCATCAACTCACCAATGCAGTGCATGATGAAGGAGATTTGCGCGCAGTGCCTGCAGAAGCACGTTGATCCGGCGACGGGGCGCGAGGAGTTCATCTTCTCCTGCTTCAACCAGGACCAGGAGATGGATCGCGTGGACTTCCCCAACCTGAACATGCGGCTGCGGCAGAACACGGTGCAGGAGAAACTGTCGAATCAATGGCTCGATCTTCTGCTGGAGACCGTCGATCTGCCGCACGTGTGATGAGGAAATGCAAAATGCATTACGAAGTCCTAGCCATCTCCTGCGCGTGAACGGCGGCGCCGAGAAGGCCGGCCTCCGTATTCAGGATCACCGCGACGGGCATTTTCTCGAGTAGCTCGCGCATCGGTTCTTTGGCCAGAAACGCCTGCATGAACGTTCCGGTTTCCAGGGCCGGCAGAATTTTCGGCGCAATACCTCCGCCGATATACACGCCCGACGTGGCGACGCCTCGCAGGGCGAGATTTCCCGCCTCTGCGCCGTAGGCGCTGACGAACATGCGCAGTGCGTCCGCGCACTGCTGACAGCGTCCGGCCAGCGCCGCCTTCGTAATCTGCGCCGGCAGATCCGCCTCAGCGACCCCGGCCACCATCTCGCACTGACCACCGCGATGCGTGAAGCGGTGGAGGTTGACGATACCGGGTCCGCTGAGCACCTGTTCGACTTCGGCCCGCCCGTACTGCTCGCGCAGCATTCGCACCAGCTCGAGCTCCCGATCCGTTCTCGCAGCGAAGTCGGCGTGCCCGCCTTCGGAAGGGACGGGTCGCAGCCGCCCGTCGACGCGATGGAGAACTGCCTGTCCGAGGCCGGTGCCAGCGGCGATGACCGCGGCATTGCCGTCGACTCGTGGAATGCCTTTCTGCAGCACACGGATCTCGTCGCCGGCGAGCACGTTGACGCTGTTGGCGGTTGCTTCCAGATCGTTGAGCAGCTGGACGCGACGCGTACCGACGCGGGCGGCGATCTCCGCTGTCGTGATCTCCCAGTCGACATTCGTCAGGCGTGCGCGATTGGCGAGCACCGGTCCGGCAACGCCGGCGACCGCTGCGTCAACGGCCAGTCGCGTGCCGATCGAACGTTCGAACTCGTCAAGCATTTCGGTGAAGTTGCGATACGTGTCGGTGGCGTAGACGTGGGTGGCGACGCCACGCGGACGATCGCCGGTCGGTTCGAAAATTCCGAGCAGCGTTTTCGTTCCGCCAACGTCGCCGGCGAGAATCATGAGTGGATTATAGTTGTCACGTCTTGGCGACCACCGGTGCACCCGCGCTCTCTCGTCGTCAGCTGCTCGAGCGCTATACGCATCTGCGCGACGATCACCTGCGCTACATGCAGAAGTGGGGGCTCATTCGGCCGTCGCACCGCGCCCACGGCGAGACGTTCTACGCGTTCCCCGACCTGACCATCGTTCGCGACGCCGACGCCGAGCTCGCCAACGGCGCGAGTTTTCGCGCGGTGCTGCGCAGCCTGCTGGCGTCACGCCAGGGACAACTGACGCTGGATTTCCGCATTGAAGCGCAGCCGGCGAAAATTCTCCAGCTGAGACGCCCGGAGCCGCCTCCGCTGGCCGCACTGATGGACGCGCCACGGATCGATCGGTCATCGTCCGCCGAGCAATACTTCAGCGCGGCGTCCATGCTCGACAATGGTGATCCGGCGAATTTCGACGCAGCAGCTGCCGCCTACCGGCGGGCACTGGAGATCGACCCGTACCTGGTGCCGGCACTCATCAACCTCGCCAACGTCCATTACGCCCGCGACGAGATCATCGAGGCGCAGGCGCTGTACGAACGCGCGATCATTCTCGAGGGCGATGTATTCGAGTCGCACTTCAACCTCGGCAACATCTTTCACGACCTTGGCCGCTACATCGAGGCGCAGCGCTGCTATCGCGAGGCGTTGCGGCTGAACCCGATGTTCGCCGACGCCCACTTCTACCTGGCGGTGACGCTGGAGAAGAACGGCCAGTCGTCTGACGCGCGCCCGCACTGGCGCGCCTATCAGCAGCTCGCACCCAACGGGGAATGGGTGCACCTCGCCAAAGAGTTTTCAGACTAGTTCGTTAGTACGAATACTCGTCTCGGGGCTCGCGCTTCTTTGGCGCGCGACGGAGCTTGTAGTACTGGCATTCCGGGCACCACGCATCGGCGTCGAACCCGGCCGTTCCCGCATACGGCTTCACTTCGCGGTGCGTGCAGAAGGCGGCGTTGCCTTCCTCCGCCGGCTGCTGCCAGCGGCACGATGCGAAGCGGACGAATGCTGCGGATTGCGGGTTGTCGGACGTCACCGGCGCAGGCGTCGGCGCGTCGGCCGGCGCCTCCGGTGTGGCCGGCGAAGCGGACGCGGCCAGCGGCGCCCGATCGGCGCCGGGCGGACTCGAGTTGAACGGATCGTTATTGAAGTTGAACGCCAACGGCTTTCTCCAGCGCGCGCAGGGCGCGCAATTCTTCAGGAGCCACCAGCGTCAGGGCGCTCCCGGTTGATTCAGCGCGGCCGGTCCGGCCGACGCGGTGGACATACGCCTCGGGCGTGTCCGGAACTTCATAGTTGACGACGTGCGCGATGCCCTCGATGTCGAGGCCGCGGGCGGCGACGTCGGTGGCGACCAGAACCGGATAGGTACCGGTGCGGAAACCTTCCACCGCCGACATCCGCTGCTGCTGGGTACGGTCGGCGTGCAGAGCGGCGGCCCGGACCCCCAGCGTGGTCAGGCGCGTCGCCAGCCGATCGGCGCCGATCTTCGTGCGGCAGAACACCAGCACCGGACCGGTCGCTTCCTCGCGCAGCCAGTGCGCGAGCCACTGTGTCTTTTCGTTGGCGGGCAGTGTGTGCACCGCATGCGAGATCGTCTGCGCCGGTCCGCCGCGGCGGCCGACCTGCACCAGCTTCGGCTGGCGCAGGAACTCCTCGGTCAGCTTCAGGACCTCACTCGGCATCGTTGCCGAGAAGAGCAGCGTCTGTCGTTCGGCGGGGAGCGCCGCCATGATCCGGCGCACGTCCGGCCAGAAGCCCATATCGAGCATCCGGTCCGCTTCGTCGAGCACCAGGATTTCCAGGCCGGTCAGATTCACCGACTCGTGGCGCATGTGATCCATCAGCCGGCCAGGCGTCGCCACGACGATGTCAACGCCGGCGCGCAGTGCGCGCTCCTGTATGTCCATCGGCACGCCGCCGTAGACCGCCACGCTCGAGACGGTCGTGTGATACGTCAGTCCCTGCACCTGATCTTCAATCTGGACGGCAAGCTCGCGCGTCGGCGCCAGAATGAGCGCGCGGGTACGCGGCGGCTGCGGCGTCGCCTCACGGAGAAAACGCTGGAGGATCGGCACGAGGAAGGCTGCGGTCTTGCCCGTGCCGGTTTCGGCGCAGGCAATGACATCCACACCTGACAGCGCCACCGGAATGACGCCGCTCTGGATGGCGCGCGTCTCGGTCCACCCGAGGTCGCGGATTCCGCTGAGCAGCCGGTCATCGAGCGAGAGTCCGTCGAATGGAATCGGTGCCGCATCGAACGGCAGCGGCTCGTACGGGATCACCGCCGGCTCGGGTGTCGGCTGCGGCGCAGGACGAGGACGGCGGCGTCGCACCTGGGCCGCGGACGCCTTGTGAGCGTTCGGGCCGCGACGGCGATGACGACCGCGCGAATGAGATGTCGCTTCAGTGCTCAAAACGATCGCTATCTCGCGCGGAAAGTGATGATTCCGCGGACAGGGTCATAGGGAGAGACGCCCACGGTGACACGGTCGCCCGGAACCACCTTGATGCGAAAGCGGCGCATGCGACCGCTCAATTGCGCCAGTACCTCGTGACCCGCATCGCACTGGACCCGGTAAAGCCCGCCGGAATGAACGGCTACTACGGTTCCCTGCATATCTATGAGATCGTCCTTGCTCAATCAGCTCATCCTTTCACTAAATATAGCAATGAGTGTGCCACACCTGCGAAGTACGTGCAACGTTCTGCGAGACATGCATTTGCCGCGATTTAATTGGCGACAGATGAGGCGTGACTTGCCGTCACTGGGCACGTGCGTGCTCACTGGGCGGTCGGCGTCATACGCCTCACAGCGCGCGGACTGCGTCCTCTACGCGCTGCGCCAGCGCCGCGTAATCGTCACCGCGCAACCGGAGTGGGGCGCCAAATGCGACGCGGACCCGTCCGGGCCGGACGAACGTTGAACCCACCGGCATGAGCTGATCAACATCCTCGATCTTCACGGGAACCACCGGTAGATCGAGTCGCGACGCGATCATCCCGATCCCGCCGCGGAACGGTTTCATCTGTCCGGTCGGCGATCGCATCCCCTCGGGGAAGAGCAGAATCGACATTCCACTCCCGGCCACCTCGCCGATGTACTGAAGCGTATGCCGCGCTCCCGCTTCGCGCTGCGGTATCGGGAAGGTGTTGAAGTAGAAGCAGGCCAGGTAGTAATTCAGCGAGTTCGTGAACCACTCGCGCCAACTGTGCTGCTGCCGATGAAAGTGGGCGGTGAAGAACTCCTTCAACATCGCCGGGGCGACGCGGCTTCGCCAGCGGCCCGGCAGTGCCGACAGGATCACCGGCACGTCCATGTGGCTCTGATGGTTGGCGGCGAACACGACCGGACCTTTGAGACCGGAAAGATTTTCGAGTCCCTCGACCCGTGTGTGCGCGAACACGCGTGTCAGCGGCACGATCCAGGTGGCCTGCGACAGCCGCCGGATCAGGCGGACCATCCCGGTTCGGTTCCAGGTGGGAAAGGGCACGGGCTCTTCCAGTGCCTCGGCGGCCGGCGGCAATTCGACCAGCTGTTTCAGGTCGGCGATGCTCGCTGTTTCTGAAAACCGCCCCTCGTCGATCCGCGTCTGAAACCGGTCTTCGAGCGCAACCATCAGTTCGACGCGTTCCAGCGAGGTCAAACCGAGCTCTTCGAGTGTCGTCGTCGCGCTGACGCTGCGGCCGCGCGCGAACCGGCCGATCAACGCCTCGATCGAATCGCCCCGGGCGATCCCCGCCGGCAGCCCACCAGCCATGACCCAGTCACGAATCGCTGCACGTTTGAGCTTTCGTGTCCCTTCAGTCCGCGGCAGCTCGGTGCCGGGCCAGATCGAGATCGTGCGAATGCGCTGATGGTCCTGCAGCCGTGCGTTCGCCTGCCGGACGACCTCGTCGGGATCGCCACCCGGCTCCAGCAGCACGACGGCGTGGACCCGCTCCTGAGCGCCCTCGGCGACCCCGACAACCGCGGATTCGCGCACGCCCGCGACGTCGTTCACCACGCGTTCGACGTCTTCGGGAAAGACGTTGAGTCCCTCCGGCGTGACGATCATTTCCTTCTTGCGTCCACGGATGAAGAGCCGCCCCTGCTCGTCGAGTCCGCCGATGTCGCCGGTGTGGAACCATCCCTCTTCGTCGAATACGTCGTGCGCTTTGGAAGTCGAAAGTCGGGGATCGGGAGTTGACGCCTTTTCGTAATAACCACTCGTGACGTTTTCGCCGCGCACCAGAATCTCGCCGTCCTCCGCAATCCTCACGTCCACGCCGGCGATAGGAGTGCCGACGGAGCCTTTGCTGGTCTTGAACGGATGATTGAGCGTGACGATCGGCGCCGTTTCCGTGAGGCCGTAACCCTGAATCACTGCGAACCCCATGCGCCGCCAGAACTCTTCGAGATCCGGAGGCAGCGGCGCAGCGCCGACCACGAACGCCCAGAACTTCATGCCGAATGCGGAGTGGGGCCGTCGGTATCGCCACCACCGGCCAGGTATCGAGATGCCCGTGGGCGGTGGCTGCTGCGTTTCTGGCATCGCCCGTGTAACGTGTTCCCGCAGCACGTCGAGGATTTTCGGCACGCACACCAGCACCGACACGCGTCGCGTCTTGATCAAGCGGACGATGTCGTGCGGGTTGAAGCTGCGCGTGAAGATGACGGTGCCGCGAACCATCGGCGGGACGTTCGTTGCCATCGACTGGCCGAACATGTGGCTGAGCGGGAGCAGGTTGATGAATCGGATCGGATGGAACGGCCATGCGTACTTGCGGTACTTCATCACCTCGCGTTCGACGGGGACGATGTTGGCGAGCACGTTCCGGTGCCGGATGACGACACCCTTTGGTTCCGCAGTCGCGCCCGACGTGAAGATGATCTGGACGACGTCGTCACGGGACACGGCGACGCCCGGCATCGGGCCATCGGCCAGCCAATCGAGATCTGCGAACCGCCACGGAACGACCCCCTGCGGCTGGCCGAGCGGCGCGACGTCGTCGCCGAGCAGCGCGACGCGCGCCTCCACGATGGCCGCAACTTTGACGACGAATTCGGCCGACGACCGGTAGTCGATCGGCACGACGACGATTCCGGAAATGAGGCAGCCCCAGTAGCAGGCGATCCACTCGGGGCGGTTCTCGCCCCAGAAGATCACTTTCTCGCCTTGACGGACGCCGGCGGACGCCAATTGTGCGGCAAACCCTCGTGCCGCGCGGCCGACCTCCTCGTAGGTGTGCACGCGGCGCTTGTAGCCGTCATCGTAGACGAGGAAATCGCCGCGAATGGTGATCAGGTCGGCGAAAAAGTCGACGAGCGTGTCGCGGCGCACCGGTAAATTATGATTCGTTCTCTAACGGCGTTCCGGATTCAGCATCCTGAATTGCCCTGACTTTCATGGATCACACCCCCGTCGGCGCGTTATACGACAGCCTCCTGCAGTCGGCGCTGCGGCAGTTTTTCGAGCGCGCGACGCTCGACACGGAACCGACGGCGGGCGCTGCGGATGCGCGGCTGGCCATCGAGCCGACGGCGAACCCTGCCGCGCTGATCATCCGCTGGTTCGGAACGAGGTACACGCTTCGTGTCCCGGCGCGCTGGCCGTTCACGGCTCACGAGGTCCGCCTGGCGCAGGCAATCGGTGCCGTGCTGGCGGCGCGCTATCGCGCCCTGCAAAACCCGCGAACGCTGGCAGAGCGCGTCGACCTGTTCAGCGGTGCCATCGAAGACCGCTACGTCGGGGCGTTTCTCGATCCACGGTCATATGCGATAGACGCACGGGAAACCCGCGCCGACCGCATCGCGTCGATCATCGAGCTGCTGCGCGTGGCGGCTCTTTCCAGTTACGAAAACCGTCCGATTTCTACCGGCGTCCTGCTGCTCGGAACCAGTGGCGAGGCCGCCCGGTCGGGAGGGCCCACCTCGGCTGCCTTGTCGTACGACGAGCCGCTCGCCCGAATCAAAATTTTTTTCCGGCTGGCCGAAGGCGTCTACACGCTCTTTCTCGCCAGTCCGGAGGGGCGTCTCCTCGACATCATCGACATCAGGCGGTGGACACGCGGCATCCGCCAGAATTCGCACGCACCCAGGCAATTTCAGCCGCACGCCCGTGCGACAGCCCAGCACGGGCACGTCTGTGCCGTGCTCAGCCCGTCCCGCGAAATCAAAATCTTTGCGGAAGGGACCGAAATGTTCACGTTTCGCGGCGCCGCCTGGCACCTCGTCGATGGCCAGGCGAAATACCGGCTGTGGGCGGACGCCGTCGGGGAGGAGGCACTTGCCGGCAGGATCTTCCAGACCGCACGCGACCTGTCGGAAGCGCGCGAGGGGGCGTTGTTCGTCGTTGTCCGCGAGCCCGACGTTGCCGTGCGCCAGCTCGTTGCCCCCGCCGACCGTCTCGATGTGCCGATACGCGAGCCTGGACCGGGCGCCGATGGCTCGGAAGAGCTATCGCGCCGACATCTTCTTCACCTGCTGGAGCGCCGGAAGATTACGGATTTGGATCCGAGCGTCTTCATGAGCCTCGCCGCGCTCGATGGCGCGACAGTAACGGACCGTTCGGGGCGGCTATTGGCCGCTGGTGCGATTCTTCGCCATCCGCCTTCGCAGCAACTCGATGAAGGGGCGGGAGTTGAGGGAGCACGTACGACAGCGGCGATGGCGGCGAGCCAATTCGGCCCGGTGCTCAAGGTCAGCGAGGACGGCATCATCACGTTCTTCGATCGTGAACGCGTCTGGGATATCTGAAATAGAATAGGCGCCTCCTTCCGATGCGCATCTTCCTGACCGGAGCAACCGGTTACGTCGGTTCAGCTGTTATGGACGCGTTGCTTCGCAGCGGCCATGAGGTCACGGCGCTCGTACGCGATCCGGAAAAAGCGGAACAGGTGTCGGGACGAGGAGTCCATCCGGTGATCGGCGAGTTGTCGGTGCCTGCGTCGTATCGCGATGCGGCGGAAAGCGCCGACTCAATCATTCACGCTGCGCTCGAAAGCTCGAAGCGGAAGGTGAACGTCGACCGGCAGGCGATAGACACCCTGCTTGCTGCGGCGGCGCGACGGGTCGCGGCGGGACTGCGCGCGCGTGTCGTCTATACCTCCGGCACGTGGGTGCTGGGAAATACCTCCGGTGGGACGGAGGAGACGCCGCTCGATCCGACACAGTTCGACGCCTGGCGCCCGGAGCACGAACAACTGCTCCTCGACGCGGGCCGAGACGGCATCCGCACGGTCGTCATCCGACCCGGTGTCGTCTATGGAGGAGCGCGCGGGATCGTCGGCGATCTCCTGAAAGACGCGGCGAACGGCCTCGTCCGTGTCGTCGGCGCGGGGCAGAACCACTGGGCATGTGTCTACGACCGCGATCTTGCCGACCTCTATGTTCGCGTCGCCACGCTCGACGATGCGGCCGGGATCTTTCACGCCAACGACGAAGCCGATGAATCGGTGGACGACATCGTCGCGGCCATCGCGCAGCAGGGTCGGATGCGTCCGGACGTCCGTCACGTGCCGATCGACGAGGCGCGCAAGAAGATGGGACCGTACGCAGACTCGCTGGCGCTCGATCAGATTGTGCGCAGCCCCCGCGCGCACGCTCTCGGCTGGGCGCCGACCCTGCGATCCGTCGCCGGCAGCGTTGCCAGGTTGTTCGAAGAATTCAGAACGGCGCGCGCCGCCGCCTAGAACGATTCGAACGATTCGAACGATTCAGCTCTCGACCACCGCGTCAATCAGGCCGTATTCGATTGCCCTCTGCGCATCGAGGTAGAAATCGGTCCGCTTCGTGTCGCGGATGATCTTGGCCAGCGGTCGGCCCGAGCGCTTGGCGAGGATCTGATAGATCTGCGCCTGCATCTGCTTGAGTCGATCCAGGTGCTGCGCGGCGGCCGACGTCGACTGCCACCCTGCCCATTTGGCCGGCTCGTGAATCATGATCCAGGAGTGCGGCAGCGCGAGCCGACGTCCTTCGCTCGCGGCCTGCAGAACGACCGAGCCCATCGAATAGGCCATTCCCTGAACGACGATCGTCACCTCGATTCCACGCGCGACAATCTGACGAATCGAGTCGTGGATGGCCAGGCCATCGGTGACGTTGCCGCCGGCGCTGTTGATGTAGAGCGTGATGCCCTTGCCGTTGTCGTTGGCCAGCTCACGTAATCGCTCGATGGCCGCTTTCGCGACGTCCTTCTCAATGTCGCCGATCAGATACACGTCGCGAAGACGATCGGCTGATTCCTTGCGGAGGATTCCTTTGACGGCGTCGATCAGATCGAGAACCAGGCGATCGTTGAGTTCGCGCGGCGGTGCAAACTGCGCTACCTGCGCGCGTTCGCCGCTATGCGAGGGTTCCGTCGGAGATAGATGTGTTCGCTGCTCGCCTGGGTCCGCCGCAGGCTCATCAGCGGGTTGAGAAACAGTCGAGTCGGCCACGACCTAGTATGCCTGCAAATCCGCCTCCGCTGACGCTTCGCCGACGGATGCCTCGAAAGCTGGAAATTTGACGTGCCGATCGTGAAGCAGTAGCGTCACAGCATACGCCTAAGACGCCTCCGATGCAGGCGTCACGGGGGACCCACCGTTACCTGGGGCGCATCCTCACGCCGAATCCCGCCCAAGCGCGCAACGCGAAGGCGGAGAAGGCGGAAGGTAGAGGACTTCCAACCTCGAGCCCGTCAGCTAACCCCGTCGGCGTGATTGGAGGCCTGCCGTGTCTTCTGGTCAGCCGCGGGTGTCATTCCGGGTGACCCTTACTGCCATTGGCGTCGTCTACGGCGACATCGGCACCAGCCCGTTGTATGCGATGCGCGAGTGCTTCTTCGGAACGCACTCGGTGGCGGCCACCCACGACAACGTGCTTGGCGTGTTGTCGCTGATCGTCTACTCACTCGTCCTGGTCATCTCGGTCAAATACATCGCCATCGTGATGCGGGCCGATAACCAGGGCGAAGGCGGCATTCTGGCGCTCACGGCGCTGATTCCCACACGCGCCCACGGCCGCCGGGCCGTGCTCGTCCTGCTCGGCATCTTCGGCGCCGCGCTGCTCTACGGCGACGGCATGATCACCCCGGCGATCACCGTGCTCGGCGCGGTGGAGGGGCTCAAGGTGGCGACACCGGTATTCGAGCCGTATCTCGTTCCACTGGCGGTGGTCATTCTCGCCGGCGTCTTCGCGATCCAACGGCACGGAACGCATCGTGTCGGCGGCCTGTTCGGGCCGATTATGGTCGGCTGGTTTGCGGTCATTGCCGCCCTTGGCGTCGTTTGGATCGCCAAGTATCCGGAAGTTCTGACGGCGATCGATCCGCGCCATGGCATTCGCTTCCTCATCGACAATCGCGGCCATGGATTTGCCGTCCTCGGCGCCGTGTTTCTCGTTGTCACCGGTGGTGAGGCGTTGTACGCGGACATGGGTCACTTCGGACCGAAACCGATTCGCCTGGCGTGGTTCACGGTCGTGCTGCCGGCACTGCTTCTCAATTACTTCGGTCAGGGCGCGCTGCTGTTGCGCCGGCCCGACGCTGCCGAGCCGTTTTTCGAACTGTCGCCCGGGTGGGCACTGCTGCCGCTTGTCGGTCTGGCCACGGCGGCAGCAATCATTGCGTCGCAAGCGCTCATCTCGGGTGCGTTTTCGCTGACGCGGCAGGCGATTCAGCTGGGATACGCGCCGCGTCTGACGGTGGAGCACACCTCGTCGTTCGAGATGGGCCAGGTCTACGTTCCACAGGTGAACTGGCTTCTCGCCGTCAGCACGATCCTGATTGTCGTCGGCTTCCGAACGTCGGGAGCGCTCGCGGCGGCCTATGGCATTGCCGTGACGATGACAATGATCATCACGGCGCTGCTCCTGCATGTCGTCGCGACCGAGCGATGGCGCTGGCCGTTGCCGGTGGCGCTCGCCGTCACGTCGGCGTTTCTGACGATCGATCTGTCGTTCTTCGTCGCCAATCTCCTGAAGGTGTTTCAGGGCGGCTGGCTGCCGATTGGCATCGGCGCGGTGCTGTTTACGTTGATGACGACATGGAAGACCGGCCGGCGCCTCGTCGCCGAACGACTGACGGCGCGCGCGTTCCCGCTCGAGGAGTTCGTCGCGGCTGTCACCGCGTCGCCGCCAACACGTGTTCCCGGTACGGCGGTGTTCATGACCGCGCAACCGACAGGAACACCGGCGGCGCTCGCGCACAATCTCCGCTACAACAAGGTGCTCCACCAGCATGTCGTCATCGTGACGGTGTCCACGGTTCCGACTCCGCACGTGCCGCCAGAGGAGCGAGTCACCGTCGAGCGGGTTGGCGACAACATCTATAACGCGCGCATTCACTATGGATTCATGGAGGACCCGGATGTGCCGGAGGTGCTGGTGCACCTGCGGCAGCTCGGCGTGCCGATCGACGATCAGGACGTGACGTTCTTTCTCGGCCGCGAAACGATCGTTGTCAGCAGGCGCGGCGGCATGGCGACCTGGCGTGAAAAGCTCTTCGTGCTGATGGCGCGCAATGCAGTACGGGCCACTGCCTTCTTCAGGCTCCCGCCCGAACGCGTGGTCGAGCTCGGTGTGCAGGTCGAGATGTAGGCGATCAGGAATCGTCGAAGTCGCGTTTGTCCTCTTCAGTGGCCCCGGGAAGGAATTCGAAATAGGCGTCGAGACTGCGATCGAGCGCGCGTCGCAGTTGTGGAATGGTCCCGTCGATCGTATGCAGCGTCAGTCCGGCGGTTTCCCCGTCCTTCAGCTTGAGCCGCACCTCATCGGCATCGACGAGCGTTCCTTCCGGGAGGAGGCGTAATCCGTAAACCAGTGTGTAACGCGCCATAGCAAAACTATATTCTGCGCCGCCAATGCAGCGTGGTGACGACAGCGACGAGTATCGCGCCCGCCATCCGCGACGTCGTCTGTGGAAGAAACAGGAGCACAGCCGAGGAGAGAAGCAGCGCCCGTTCGAGCGCGGTCGCCCTGTCGCGCAGCCAACCGGAGATGCCCGCCGACAGCGCGATAACGCCAACCACGGCGGCGATGGATGTCGAGATGACGTCGACGGCCGTACCCTGCAGCAGGAGGCCTGTGCCGGCGGGGCTGAGCGTGAAGACGAACGGTACGATGAACGCCGGCACCACATATTTCCACGAAATCATCGTCGTGCGGAATGGATTGCCGCCGGTGATTGCTGCCGCAGCGAACGGAGAGAGCGCCGTCGGTGGACTGACCTCGGACAGCACCGCGTAATAGAAGATGAACATGTGCGCGGCAACGGGAACGACGCCGACCCTCGTCAGCGCCGGTGCAATCATCACCGCGGCGATGATGTACGACGCGGTCACGGGAACGGCAAGCCCGAGGACCCAGACGGCAAGAGCCGCATAGATCGTCGTCAGGACCGTGTTGCCGCCGGCGAGATCGATGATTACTCCGGCCACCTTCAAGCCGAGGCCTGTCAGGGTCACCACGCCAACGATGATGCCGGCGGTTGCGGTGGTGGCGACGACGGGAAGCACGCCACGGCCACCGGCGGCAAGGGCGCGGGCGAGGCGTGCCGGCCGCAATGCAGTCTCACGCCGCAGGAAGCTTGCCGCAACTGCCATGACGGTTGCCCAGAACACCGCACGAAAGGCCGTCAGCCCGCGCGCCATCAGAACGACGATCGCCAGCAGCGACCCGAAATGATGCCAGCCCTGAGTCGTCACGGTGAGCAGTCGCGGTACCTCGACCTGCACTTCGTGAACGCCGAGCCGACGCGAGTCCGCGTCGACCATGAGAAAAACGGACAGGTAGTAGAGCAGCGCCGGTACCGCCGCCATGGCGATGACCTGGAGGTAGGAGATCTTCAGGTACTCGGCGATAAGGAATGCCGCCGCTCCCATCGCTGGCGGTGCGAGGATCGCGCCGATGCCTGACGCTGCCAGCACCGCGCCGCCGGTGTCGGGCGGATATCCGGCCCGCCGCATCATCGGCCATGCGACAGCGCCGAGCATCACGGTGTTGGCGACGCCGCTTCCGGACACCGCGCCGAGCAGATATCCGGCAACGGTGACGGTTCGTCCGGCACCTGATCCGCTTCCAGATCGTCCGACGGCGGCGGCTGCCCAGTCGATAAAGAACTTCCCCGCGCCGCTGTGCTCGAGCACCGCGCCATAGATCGTGAACAGCACGATATAGCTGGCGGTGACATCCAGCGGCACTCCAAAAATGCCCTCGAGCGTCATGTATAGCGTGCCGAGGATGCGCGGCACGCTATACCCGCGGTGGGCGATGAGCGACAGACCAACATGGTCGAGCAGGGCGCCGAAGTATGCGTACGCGAGGAAGACGAGAGCGGTTGCCGGAAGAATCCACCCCGTCGTCCGTCGCGTGGCCTCGAGGACGACCAGCGTGGTGATGGCGCCGAGCGTCAGGTCGACCGACGTCGGCGTGGCGGCGCGGAGAACAAAGGCGTCGAAATCGATAATCGGCCAGGTCAGTGCCATCACCGTGAGGACGATGAGAAGTCCGTCCGCGAACGCGTGTGCCCTTCCAACCGAAGGCGCGAGCCACGTCCGACTCGTCGCCAGCGGATACATGAGGAATGTGGCGGCGAGCGCGATCAGCAGAAAGCTGACGCGGTAGATCTGGGGATCGATGATGCCGACGACCCAGTACAGCGCGTAGGCGGCGAGCGCGAACGCCAGCACGTCGCCGGCGCGCTCGCGAGTGCTGGTGATTACTGGGCGGGCCACACGTGACGTTCGCGGTAGTAGCGTATCGCGCCCGGATGGAACGGAATCGTCGAGCCTTTCAATGCCGTGTCGATGGCCAGTTCTCGCGCCTGTGGGTGAATCGTCGCCAGCTCGCCCTGCTTGTCGAACAGTACGCGCGTGATGTCGTAGGCGAGCATCTCCGGCATCGCCTCGGAGACGACGAGAAGGTTCGCGACCGCCACGACCGGCACATCATCCGCAGTCTTGTAGGTCGCGCGCGGGATCACTGCGCGGTAGTAGAGCGATGACCCGAATGTCTTCTGCAGCGGCGGCAGCATCTCCTCCGTCGAAATGAATTTTGCTTTGATGCGCGGCGTGTTGACCAGGTCCAGGATCGATGCCGTCGGCAGACCGGCGTTCCAGAAGAAGGCGTCGATTTTCCCGTCTTTCAAAGCATCGACGGATTGCGCGACGCCCAGACTCTGCGAGCGGATATCGCGCTGCGGATCGAGACCGGCCGCGATCAGGATGCGGTTGGCAAGCACCGTCGTCCCGGATCCAGCGGCCCCCGTCGAGACGACGCGCCCGCGCAGGTCAGGGACGCGGCTGATCCCTGAACCCTCGAGTGTCACGAGGTGGACGTAGCTCGAATACAGCACGGCCAGGGCCCGCACCGGCACCGCGCCGACGCCGTCGAATCCCTCCTTGCCCTGCAGCGCGTCCTGGGCGGTGTCGGCCATCGTGAAGGCGATGTCCGACGTTCCCTGCTTGATGAACTTCAGGTTGTCGACCGATGCCGCGGTGACCTCTGCGGTCGCTTCGACACCCGGCAGGCTTTCGCTGATCACTTTCGCGATGCCGCCGCCATACGGATAGAAGACGCCACCGGTGCCACCGGTGGCGATCGACAGGCGCTGCTTTGCGTGGGACGACGACGTCGAGCCGCCGGAGCAGGCGGCCAGCGCGAATGCCGCGATCGCGGCGGTGGCGAACCTGAGGAAAGGCACCGCGCAAAACTATACTGGGTTCCAGCTGAAAGGCCGACCTGAAGGCCGGCCTCTACCGGTTTTCGTGGTAACCAACACCCTCGTTACTCTCGACGATGTCAGGGCGGCTGCGGTCCGCATCCGCGGCGTTGCCCGCCGGACGCCGGTTCTCGAGGTCGGCTCGCTGGCGCTCAAGTGCGAAAACCTGCAGCCGATGGGCGCCTTCAAGGTTCGCGGCGCCTGCAACATGATCGCGCAGCTCCCTCCCGAGGCGCGCGCGGTTGGTGTCGTCACCTACTCCTCCGGCAACCACGGTCAGGCGGTCGCACTGGTGGCGCAGCGCTTCTCGATCCCCGCTGTCGTGGTGATGCCGGAAACGGCGCCGCCGATTAAGGTGAACGGTGTCCGCCGATACGGCGCCGAGGTGATCTTCGCTGGTACCACGACGCTGCACCGCCAGGCTCGAGCCGAGGACGAAGTCGCAGCGCGGGGGTTGACCATGGTGCCACCGTTCGATCACCCGTGGATCATCGCCGGGCAGGGTACGGCCGGTCTCGAGATTCTCGAGCAGTGCTCCAACGTGGCGACGGTCTTCGTGCCCGCGGGCGGCGGCGGGCTCATTTCAGGCGTGGCCACGGCGATCAAGGGCATGCGCAGCGGGGTTCGCATCATTGGCGTCGAGCCCGCCGGCGCGGCGAAGATGTCCGCCTCGCGCGCCGCCGGACACGCCGTCACGCTGGACCGCACCTCCAGCATTGCCGACGGCCTGCTCGCGGTCCGTCCCGGCGACCTGACCTTTCAACACCTGCAGGCGTTCGTGGACGACGTCGTCACCGTCACCGACGCACAGATCGAAGCCGCGATCCGGTGGTTGTTTGGCGAGGCCAGCCTGGTGGCTGAGCCCAGCGGCGCGACGGCGGTCGCGGGTGCGCTCGCGCACGGCACTGGCGGCGCAGGGGTCGCCGTCGTGTCGGGAGGAAATGTCGATCCGGAGGCGTATGCGAGATACATCACTGGGTAGTTCAGAATTCAGAATTCCGGATGCAGAATCGGACGGGTGACGCGTCTGCATTCTGCATTCTGCATTCTGCGTTAATTCGGCCGCAGCAACCGCTTCGCCGCCTCGATTGCTTCCTCGACAGTCCGAATCTCGCCGTCCAACTGCTTCTCGTAGATCTGTTTGAGGACCTCGCCGATCCGCGGGCCAGGCTCGAGTCCGAGGGCGAGCATGTGCCGGCCGAGGAGCAGCGGAGCGGGCGGCTGATGCTCGACACCCAGCGCCCGCGCGCGCTCGAGAAACCAGTCCATCGCGGAGCAGTCGAAGGCGCCGGTTCTGCCAAGGCAGTCAGCCTTGGCAACGCGGGCGAGCAGCTCGAGATCGACCTTCTGCGCGAGCCGGCGGAAGGCGCCGTCGCCGACGGTCGGCGCCTTCCGAAACATGCCAGGCTTCAGATGGTTCGCGACCAGCCCGACCACCTGCTCGCGCACCGGAAAGCCGTCGATGGTGTGGACATTCAGACGATCGAGAAGCGTCAGGGTTGGCGCAATGCCGGCCTGCTCGTGATCCATCGATCGGATGCGCCCGTCGATGACTGCCGTGGTCGCCGGTTTACCGAGGTCGTGGCAGACTGCGCCGAGCATTACCGTCACGAACTTCGGCCGATCGAGGTCCCCGTTCAGGGCGCGTGCCTGGTCGATGACCATCAGCGTGTGCGTCCACACGTCGCCTTCCGGGTGCCACTCGGGTTCCTGTTCACAGCCGACGAGCGGCTGCAACTCCGGCAGCACCTGATCGATCATGCCGAGCGCCAATGCGAGTGCGAAACCGATCGACGGACGTTGCGCGTGCAGCAGCAGCTTTTCGACCTCTCCCCAGACCCGTTCGGCTGGTAGATCGTCGAGCGGGATCTGGCGGCACAACACGGCCGTGTCGGCGTCCAGCTCGAACTCGAACCGCGCGGCGAACTGCACGGCGCGCAGCACGCGTAAGCTGTCGTCGCCGAAAGTCGCCGGGTCGACGGCGCGCAGGATGCCGCGCCTGATGTCGTCCTGCCCGTTGAACGGATCGACGTACTCGTCCGCCAGCGGATCCCAGGAGATGGCATTGACGGTGAAATCACGGCGACGCGCAGCGTCGGCGAACGACATGTGCGGATCGCCGACGACGTCGAATGCCTTGTGCCCGCGGCCGCGCTTCGACTCGCGGCGTGGCAACGCGACGTCGATTGCCGGCTCACCGGACGCGGGTCGGGCGACCTTGAAAACAGGGAAGCTCTGGCCGACCGGCTCGACGCGGCCGACCGTCTGCAGGATCAGCGGCAGCTGTTGCTGCGGGATGCCGTACACCTCGATGTCGACATCCTTCGACGGCTCTCCCCGCAACCGATCGCGTACCCAGCCACCGACAATCAACGCACGTCCGTGCGTGCCGCGGACCGCTCGGGCGATGTCGAGGGCGAGATCCGGCGGGGGTGACGCACTCATTTCAATGCAGCATGCACAATGCAGGATGCAGAATGTAGCCAACATCCTGCATTCTGCATTCTGAATTCTGCATCTACATTTCCACCTGCACGCCGAGTTCGACGACACGCTCGGGCGGCAGTCTGAAGAACGCCGTCGCCCGGACGGCGTTTCGCGCCATGAGAACGAAGAGATGTTCGCGCCAGATGGCCATGCCCGGACGTTTGGTGACCACGATCGTCTCGCGGCCGAGGAAAAACGTCACATCGTCCGGATCGAGGGGGACTCCGGCTTCACGGACGCGCATCAACGCCTCCGGAACGTCGGGATCCTCCATGAACCCGTACTGCACCCGGGCGTTATAAACGCCATGGCCCAGCACCTGCACGGTGACGCGCTCATCCGGCGAGACGGACGGAATGGGAACGGTCAGCACTGTCAATACGACGACGTGCTCGTGAAGGATCTTGTTGTAGCGGAGGTTGTGGACGAGAGCCGCCGGCGTTCCCGTCGGTTGCGCCGTCATGAACACTGCCGTGCCGTGCACGCGCGTCGGCGGATTCGCCGTGATCGCCCCCACGAACTGCTCGAGCGGGAAGGCGCGCGCGGCCAGACGTTGGGCAACGAGGCGTCGTCCCGTCTTCCAGGTCGTCATCAGCGTGAAAATCAACGCGGCGATGATCAGGGGCAGCCATCCGCCCTGGAGGATTTTGAACGCGTTGCCCGCGACGTACGACAGGTCGATGGTCACGAACAGCACCGAAAACAGCACCACCACCGGCAGCGACCACCGCCATCGCAGCCGCGCGACAACCGGCAGCAGCGTGCCCGTAATCAACATGGTCAAGGCGACAGCGATTCCGTACGCCGCTGCCAACGCCGTCGACGACCGGAAGCCGATGACGATCAGGATGCAGCTGATTGCCAGGAACCAGTTGACCTGCGGCACGTAGACCTGCCCCATCTCCCACGACGAGGTGTGTTCGACGTCGAGGCGAGGCGCATAGCCGAGCTGAATCGCGGCACGCGTCAACGAGAACGCTCCGGAGATGAGCGCCTGCGACGCGATGATGGCCGCCGCGGTTGCCAGTACGACGAGAGGAAGCCGGGCCCAGACCGGCGCCAGCAGGAAGAACGGCTGGTCCGCCATCGTTCCCTGCGTCAGCATCAGCGCGCCCTGGCCGAAGTAATTCAACAACAGCGCCGGCAGGACGAGGGTGAACCAGGCGAAACGGATTGGTCGCGTCCCGAAATGTCCGAGGTCCGCATACAGCGATTCGCCACCCGTGACGACGAGAAACACGCCTCCAAGCACGGCGATCGCATGCAGGCCGTTGTCGCGGAAGAACGTGACGGCGTGCACCGGATTGACGGCGCCAAGCACCACCGGCTGCCGGACGATCCAGCTGATTCCCAGCACGGCGAGCACGATGAACCAAATCACCATGATCGGTCCGTAGGCGCGGCCGATTCGGTGGGTCCCGTACTGCTGGACGCTGAAGACCACGGCCAGGATCACGACCGAAATCGGGACAACGTACGGATCGAAAACGGGCGTCGCGACCTCGAGGCCCTCGACCGCTCCGAGCACCGTGATCGCGGGCGTGATCATGCCGTCGCCGTAGAGCAGCGCGGCGCCGAAAATTCCAAGCAGCACCAGCGCGGTGGGTGTCCCGCTGCCCCGCGGCGGCAGCAACGACGTCAGCGAGAGGATGCCCCCTTCGCCCTTGTTGTCGGCGCGCAGCACGAGCGCCATGTATTTGACGGAGATGACCAGGAGAAGCGAGTAGATGACCAGCGAGAGCACACCGAGGACGTTCTCGTGGGTTGGCGGCACCGGATGGCTGCCGAAGAAGCACTCCCGCAGCGCATACAGCGGGCTTGTGCCGATGTCTCCGTAGACGACGCCGACGGCTGTCAGCGTGAGTGGAAGCAGTGGGCGCCTGCGTCCACTAGGCGTTGACAAGAACGAGACCTCCCATCACACCGGACGTGGGAGTGACAGTACCACGAAAAGAAAAAGGCCAGGCGGATTGCCTGGCCTCTTGACAGGACAGTGTTGCCGTCGTGCGACGCGAGTGGTCAGGCGACGCGGCGCTCGCCGACGAACGGAAGCCGTGCGCCGCGGCGCTCCGGCGTCTGGGCAGCCTGCCGTACCGGCTTGCTCTTCACGTCCCAGCCTGGAGTCTCGTGCCCACACGACGAGCACAGTAGCGATACGCGGCCATCTGCGAAGTGCAGCAGCGAATCGTGGCCGTGCAGGCCGCAAATGAACTGGCGCAGTTGCTCGCCGACACGCACCATCACGCCCGACGCTTCGTTGAACCCCTGGTGCTGCGCAGAATTCATAGACATGATCGCGTTACCCTCTTGGTCCCTTTCCTTCGTTTCTATAGGACGCATCACCGCGTCGCCAAGGTCCGAAGTGCAATCTGACCGTAGACATTTCAAGAGAAATGCCAGCAGAGGTCGCCTGGGACGATCCTTCGTGCCATCAGCCAGTTACGCAGGGGAGCGACGGGGAGCGACGGGGGAGGATGCGGCCGGAAGGTCAGAAAATCCGCGGCGGCCCGGAAATCATTACTGCGGACGGACGAATCACTGTCCGCAGTGCGGACGCGCGGTGTCTGAAAATGCCGATCTTCACCGAACTCAGCCGTAAATCTGCTTCCTTTTTCACGTATTTACCCGCGTTCTCCCAGTACCCCACGAATGACGAAGCCGACATTGGCCGGCCGTTCCCCCAGTCGGCGCATGAAATACGGGAACCATTGATGCCCGAACGGCAGGTAGATCCGCATCCGGTGGCCGGCGGCGACGAGGGAGGCCTGCAGGTCGCGTCGAATTCCATACAGCATCTGAAACTCGAAGCGGTCTGCGCCGATGTGCCGTTCGGCGGCGAACGCCCGCGTGTCGGCGATGATCGTCTCGTCGTGGGTGGCGATGGCGGGATACGTTCCCCGCTCCAGAAGCAGCCGCACGATCCGTCGGAATGCCGCGTCGACGTCCGCCTTCTTCTGATAGGCGACGGCGGGCGGCTCTTTGTAGGCGCCTTTGACCAGCCGCACCCGCGCGCCCATTGCGACCATCTGTTGGACATCCTGCTCGGTTCTGTACAACGCGGACTGAAGCACGATGCCGACGTTTCTGTATTCCTGTTGCCAGAGCGTCTGGAACACTTCGAGGGTCACATCGGTGTAGCGCGAGTCTTCCATGTCGATCCGAACGAAGAAATCGTGGCGGCCGGCCGGATCGAGAATGCGCCGCAGGTTGTCGACGCAAGTGGCGCGATCGACGTCAACGCCGAGCTGGGTCAGCTTCAGCGAGATGTTGCGCTCGATGCCCGACGCGACGATGACGTCGATCAGCCGGACGTACTCGCGGGTCGCCGCGGCCGCCTCGTCAGCGTTGCGGACGCTCTCGCCGAGGTAGTCGAAAGTCAGCAGCATCCCGCGCGCCTGCAGCGCGCGCGCGTCCTGAATGGCTTCTTCGACCGTTTCGCCGGCGATGAACCGCCGCGCGAAGCTGTCGGCCGTCGCCATGCCGTACTTCGACGCGAACCGTTTCAGCGCCGTGCTTCGCGACAGAGCGAAGAACAGCGCTTTGGAGCCCCCATACATTCCGCGTTAATGAGTATGCCGCGACGGGGAGGCGAGCAGGTGATCGAGCGACCGGGCGTAATAGCGCAGGACGTTCCGTTCGCGGACGCGGAGTCGGCCGTTCTCGACAACGATGATGCCGCGCGATTCGAGCGGCTCGACGGCCAGTTCTACTGCCTCCGCTCCGCTGGTAACGCCGAGGTTGGCGCCGCAGGATCCCAACGTCTCGATCAGGGCGTGGGCACGCTGTTCGAGATCCGCGCGCGTCATCGACGGCCCGAGGGCCGACGCGACGACCGCTGTCGGCAGCACCTTGAACAGACGGCCGACGGTTTTCATGATCGTCTGGGCCACGTCGAGCACGGCCCGCCGCGAATTCGGGTCGACACCGTCAACCGAGATGGCCGCACCGAAGGTGACGAACGCCCGCGATTTGTAGCCGACGGCAAACCGCAGGATCTCGGCGATCTCCCGGCTGAATGGCCGCTGCCCGCGTTTGACGCGCTGCCGCGACAGCACGTGATCTTCGATGACGAGGTCGTAGGACACCGCCGCCGGCACCACCACAATGTGCGGATGTTCCGCCTGCAGTGCCGCGTGCAGCAGGCCTGTCTTCGGCGGCTTGATCTCGCCGCTGTAACTGCGTCCGCCTTCGGGAAAGAAGAACAGGTCCTGTTTCCGCAGCAGCTCGGCGACGTACGCCTTCAACGTCATCAGGTAGAGGGGATCGCGGGAGTTGCGGCGGATCGGCATGGCCCCGGTGACGTGGCGATTGAGCAGTCCGAGCGGGCCGCCGAACATGTTGATGCCGGCCGCGATGATTGGCGGCCGTACGCCGTTGTCGTCGAGGACCAGCGGTTCGACGAGGTAGTCGAAGTGGCTGCGGTGGTTCGAGGCGTAGACGACGCGGCTACTCCGCGTCGCCGCTTTTGCGGCCTCGAGGTTCTCGCCAATCCGCTCCACGTTGCGCAGCAGCAGATAGACGGGATGTTTGAGCGCCCGGTACATCGAGTAGCGTTGCGTCGTCCGCAGCTCCTCGAGGTAGGCCTCAATCCGGTCGCGCGCCTCCCGACCGCTTTCGCCGTCTGATCCCTGGAGGTATCTCGCGATCTCGTCCCGGGACAGTACGGCGCGCGTGATTTCGTCAAGCATCGCCAAGCCGGACTATAGCCGCTGGCATATCGCCTCTGCAAATTCCATCGTGCCGGCGGTCCCGCCCAGGTCGCGCGTGCGGATCGTGCCTGCGGACAGCACGGTGCCGAGCGCCCGCATGATCCGGTCGGCGATCGCGGCCTCGTTGATGTGTCGCAGCATCAGAACGGCCGAGTGGAGAAGTGCCATCGGATTGGCGATTCCCTTCCCGGCGATGTCAGGCGCGCTGCCGTGCACGGCTTCGAACACACCAATGCCGTCACCCAGATTCGCGCCCGGCACGACACCGAGCCCGCCCACGAGCCCGGCGCACAGATCGGAGACGATGTCGCCGTACAGGTTCGGCATCAGCAGCATGTCGAACTGTGCCGGGTTCATCACCAGGTGCATGCAGGCGGCGTCGACGATCCGCTCGTCGCATCGGATCTCCGGATACTTCGTCGCGACGCTCTGCGCCGTGCGCAGGAACAACCCATCCCCCATTTTCATGATGTTGGCTTTGTGAACGACTGTGATTCGTTTCCGTCCGTGGGCGCGGGCGTATTGAAAGGCGAACGTCGCCACCCGCCGGGAGGCCTCTGCGGTGATGATCTTGAGGCTCTCGACGACGCCGGGGATCACCTCGTGCTCGAGACCTGAGTAGAGGTCTTCCGTGTTCTCGCGCACGACGACGAGGTCGATTCCCTCATACCTGGATTTCACCGATGGGATGTTCCAGACCGGACGCAGGTTGGCAAACAGGTCGAGCGCCTTCCGCAGGCCGACGTTGACGCTGGTGAAGCCGCCACCAACGGGCGTCGTCACCGGCCCTTTCAGTGCCACCTTATTGCGTCGAATCGAATCGAGAAGTTCCGCCGGCAGCGTATCGCCGTGCTTCTCCAGGGCGAGCACGCCGGCGTCGTGCCGTTCCCAGGCGGCCTGCAGGCCCGCCGCGTCGAGCACTTTGACGACAGCCTCGGTCACTTCCGGGCCGATGCCGTCGCCGGGGATTAACGTGATCGTGTGCGTCATTGACCGTGATCGCGCGCTTCCCAATAGAGGAGGATGATTCCGGCGACGACATTCGCGATCATCAGCCGCGTGGACAGGGTGTGCAGCTGGTCGAAACGCAGGCGCCGGGCGTCTCCAGTCGGCAGCAGCGACGGCAGTCCACCCGCTTCGAGCTGGACCGCGTCGATTGTCTTCAGAACGACGAAACCGGAGTAGCACGCGACGAGCAGCATCGCCGTCGCCAGCGCCAGGCGGACAGCAAAGGCGCGCGGCCGCGGACCGAGCACGGCCATCGCCAGCAGACTGATGATGAGCACGGCGCCCGCTGCATACGCCACGTAGTGGAAGCGCGTGAGGATCTGGCCGAACGTTTCGGCGGCCATCGCCCGTCCGTTCGTCGCGTCGCCTGCCTGCAGAACTTCAAACGTCGTCGGTGCGACGATCGCGCCCAGCACGACCATGCCGCCCAGCCACACGACGAGGGCCAGCACATACGCGTACCGCAGCGCGAGCATCCAAGCATTATAAAAGCGCCAGCGAATATAATCGTCGTTTCGGAGGTTTTACTTGGCAGTAGAAACGCCAGCGCGTGTTCCCGCGTTGATGAACATCGCGACGCGTCTGCGCATCGAGTCGGTCGTCGCCACGAGCGAAGCGGGCAGCGGTCATCCGACGACGTGCTGTTCGGCGGCGGAGATCATGGCCGCGCTGTTCTTTGGCGAAATGCGCTATGACCCGCGCGATCCCCACAATCCACACAACGATCGCTTCGTGCTGTCGAAAGGACATGCGGCGCCGATCCTCTACGCGGCGTGGGCCGAAGCCGGCATCGTCAGCCGCGACGAATTGTTGAAGCTCCGCCGGATCGACTCGGACCTCGAAGGACACCCGACGCCGCGCCTGCCGTGGGTGGACGTCGCGACCGGTTCGCTTGGCCAGGGACTGTGCGCCGGTGTCGGCATTGCGCTGAACGCACGTCGCATCGCATCCGACTACAGGACCTACGTGCTGCTCGGTGACGGCGAGACGGCTGAGGGATCGGTGTGGGAAGCGGCGTCCGTCGCGGCGCACGAACGGCTCGACTCGCTCGTCGGCATCGTCGACGTGAACGCACTCGGGCAGAGTCAGCCGACGCAGTTCCAGCACGACATGGCTGCGCATGCGGCACGCTGGTCGGCATTCGGCTGGCACACCAGCGTCATCGACGGCCACGACGTGGCGGCGGTCCTCGAGGCGCTGGCGCAGGCGCGCCTGACGCGCGGGCGGCCGACGATGATCCTGGCCCGGACGCTGAAAGGGAAAGGCATCTCGTTTATCGAAGGGAAAGGCGGATGGCACGGTAAGGCGCTGAAGAAAGGCGAAGAGTTCGACAAGGCGCTTGCGGAACTGCAGTCGCATTTCGTGCCCGAAGACGAACCGGCGGCACGCCCGCCGGCGCCGGCGCCGTATCAGGCGCCCGCCCCGAAACCTGTCCATCTGGAAGCGCCGCGCTACCAGCAGGGTGACAGCGTCGCGACTCGCGAAGCGTACGGCGCCGCTCTGGCCCGTCTTGGTGCCCTCGACGATCGCATCGTCGCACTCGACGCGGATGTGAAGAACTCCACCTTCAGCGAGAAGTTCGAGCAGCAGCATCCGGCCCGCTTCTATCAGAACTTCATCGCCGAGCAGGTGATGATCGGCGCGTCGATGGGGCTTGCCGCGCGCGGCGCCATTCCGTTCCCGTCGACATTTGCCGCGTTTCTGTCGCGCGCCTATGACTTCATCCGCATGGCGGCGATCAGCGGTTCCAACATCAAGATGGCAGGATCGCACGCCGGCGTCTCAATTGGCGAAGACGGGCCCTCGCAGATGGCTCTGGAAGACCTCGCCATGATGCGCGCTGAGCCGAACATCGTCGTGCTGTATCCGTCCGATGCGGTCAGTACCGAGCGCCTGCTCGAAGCCGCCACCTACCACGTGGGGCCGGTGTACATGCGGATATCGCGGCCGAAAACTCCGGTGATCTATGGCGCGGACGAGCGCTTCGACATCGGCGGTTTGAAAGTGGTCCGTCAGAGCACCGCGGACGTCGCGACGGTCGTCGGCGCCGGCGTCACCCTGTTCGAGGCGCTGAAGGCGCACGACGAACTGAAGACGCAGGGGATCAGCATTCGCGTCGTCGATCTGTACTCGGTGCAGCCGATCGACGGTGACGCACTGATTCGCTGTGGAGAAGAGACGAAGGGGCGCCTGATTACGGTGGAGGATCACTATCGCGGCGGCGGCATCGGCGAGGCGGTGGCGGCGGCCGTTGTCGGCCGGGGATTCAGCGTCGCCCGTCTCGCTGTGTCCGAGATCCCGCGCAGTGGGACGCCGGAAGAGCTACTCGATCGCTATGGGATATCGGCGCGTCACATTGTCGACGCGGTGAAGAAGCTGAACGTCTGACGCGCCTTAGCGCGGGAATCCCGCCGCTTCGGTGACGCGATGAGCCTGCCAGAGATGGCGCCGCTCGTGCGCGGCCATCAGCGCGAAGCCGGAGCCGAGCGACATCCTGATCCACGTGCTGGCGGGTGAGTGCACCTTGGCACGTCGCAGGTCGAGCCCGTTCGACTGGCGCAGCCGATCGACGAACTGCACCTGATAGGCCCGGAACGCGGCCATGATCTCGGAGCGTCCGCGTCGCGGCCCAGGCTGAAAGGAGGCCGGCGCCTTGATCTTCAGCTTCGCTGGCGGCTCCATCGTACGGACGAAGAACCCTCCCACCATGCCAAACGTGAACGGGCCGTCGCTGTAAAGGCCCCGGCGAATGGCTTCCGCGATGCCTTCGTCGAGCCGCGGCAGGTACATCCGCGCCGTGACGTTGAGGTGTTCGATACACTGGGCGACCGACCAGGCGGTCGGCGACGGCTGCCACAGGAACTGCTCTTCGGTCAGCGGCGTCACCAGTTCGTCGGCCTCGGCGGAGAGGCGTTCGAATTGCAGCCGGTAATCGTCGATCTCCGGTGCCAGCGAGAGATGACTGCCAGCCATTCAGCCACAATTGTAGACGCCGAACCGCGCATATAATTCGCGCGCGGTGCACACAATCGCATGACTTTCTCGCGACGCGAGTATTTAAGGACGACGGGCGCGATGGCGGCCGCGGCGGCGGCCGCAATTTTTGCCGGCAACGCCGGTGCGCAGGCGGCCCAGAAGACGGCGCTTCGCCGCACGCGGATCGACACGCATCATCACGTCTTCCCGCCCCCTTACGTCGCTGCACTGATCGCCGCGAAGCAGGACGCGCAAGTGGCCTCGGCGTGGTCCGTGGCGCGGACGCTCGACGACATGGAGCGCGCCGGCGTCGAGATCTCAATCCTCTCGGTCACACAGCCGGCGGTGACGTTCGCCCCCTCTGAAGTCGCCAGACGCGTGGCCCGCGAGTCGAATGAATGGGTGGCGAAGCTGGTTGCGGACAGTCGCGGCCGATTCGGATCGTTCGCGACGCTGCCGCTCCCGGATGTGGACGGTACGTTGCGCGAGGTTGAATATGCGCTCGACACGCTGAAGGCCGACGGCGTCTGCCTGCTCACGAGCTACGGCGACCGTTGGCTGGGTCACGCCTCGTTCGCGCCGGTGCTCGACGAGCTGAATCGGCGCAAGGCTGTCGTCTACACGCATCCCAATACGGCCGACTGCTGCCGGAATCTCCTGCCGGGCATTCCGCCGACCATCGTCGAATTCGGTACCGACACCACCCGCACCATCACCGACATTGTCTTCAGCGGTACCGCCGACCGCTGCCGCGACGCGCAGTTCGTCTTCTCTCACGCCGGCGGCACGCTGCCTTTTCTCACCGAGCGGCTCGTGCGTCTGCCGGTTCAGAACCCGGCGATGCAGAAGCGCGTCCCGCGCGGGGTGCTGACGGAGTTGAAGCGGTTCTTTTACGACACGGCGTGGTCGGCGCATCCGATGGCGCTGGCGTCGCTGACCAGGCTGGTTCCGGTCTCGCAGGTACTGTTCGGCTCGGACTACCCGTATCGCACGGGCGAGGATCACGTGAAGGGGCTGATGGAATACGGGTTCACGGCCGCTGATCTCCGCGCCATCGATCGCGAGAATGCCTTGCGGCTTCTCCCCCGGCTGCGCACCCTCTAATTCGCCCTCGACTCCATCAGCGGTGTGATGGACGCGCCAAGCGCGGCGCGCGTGTCGAGTCGGACGTGCAAGCGATCCCGCAGGCGCACAGCATCGCGAGGCGCGTGGCCGCCGGTGTCGTTGTTGAAGTAGGCGAACACGTCCATCCCGTCCGCGACCCTCTCCGCCAGCCAATCGGCCCACTCATCCAGCCGATCGTCAGAGTAGCGGCCCCCGTATTTCACCGTTCCGTGATGAAAGCGCGCATAGATGAACGGTCCGACGACCATCTTTCCGGTCGCGGAACCATGCATGTCGTGCAGGCACAGCGCAACTTTGTACTTGCGCAACAGCGCATAGACCCGCTCGTCGTACCAACTCGTCTCGCGGAATTCGACGGTGTGCCGGTAGCCCTTTGGCAGTACCCGCAGGAAATGCTCGAAGCGCTCGACATCCCGGCTCCACCCGGGCGGAAGTTGATAAAGCACGGGACCCAGGTGCGGCCCGAGTTGCCTGGCGGCGGTGAAGAAGCGGTCGAGCGGATCCTCGGGATCTTTCAGCTTCTTCATGTGCGTCAGGTACCGGCTTGCTTTGACCGCGTAGAGGAACCGCTTGGGTGCCTGCTCGCGCCACTTCGTAAAGGTCTCAGGGGACGGCAAGCGATAAAACGAGTTGTTGATCTCGACGGTGTCGAACACGACGGCGTAATGAGAAAACCAGCGCGATTGCGCCAGCTCGGCCGGGTAAAAGCCCCTTCTCCAGTGTTTGTATTGCCAGCCGGAGCAGCCGATTCGAATCTGCTGAGTTAAACCCATTCGCGACATCTATTTACAGGTCCTGAACCGTCCGATAGAATCAACAGCGCGTCAGCCGGCGGGCACCCCGCGTCCTGACGCACTCCACACCAAATTTCGGGCCGCTTTCAGTTCTTCAGCGCCCCGCCGTGGTCCGGCTGACCGGACGCCACGACAGGCACAGACGAGCCAGGGGTCGGTCCCTTTCGTTGCGGCTTGAGGGGTTACGAGTGTCGCTGGGCAAACTGCCACGTAAACGTCTGTTCTGGATGGGCATCGGAGCGCTCATCATCGTTCTCGCGGTCGCCGGAATGGCCGCGGTGAGGTTCGCCGGAACAGCCACACCAACTGCAGCACCGTTCTCCGACTTCCTCACAGCGGCGAAGGCGGGCACGATCACCACGGTCCTCCTTGACGGCGACAGGGTGACTTATAGGGACCGCGACGGAAAGCAGTTCGAAACGGTCGCCCCGCAGGGCTACGTCGCTGCCAACCCGACCTTTCTGACAGCGCTGGCAGAACAGGGCATTCGCGTCGACGTCAATCAGGTCCGCCCATCCCGGATCGGCAGTCTTGGGGCGCTCGCCTTCGGGCTCATCTTTTTCGGCTTTGCCGGGCTGGCCTTGTACCGCGTCGTCACCGGACGCGTTCCAACCCTTGAAAAGGCTCGAACTATCGATCCGGAAGCCGTCACCGTCACCTTCAAGGATGTCGCCGGTGTCGACGAAGCAAAGGACGAAGTCCAGGAGATCGTCGACTTCCTGAAGGACCCGACGCGCTTCGCCACGATCGGCGGGCGGATTCCGCGCGGCATCCTGCTCGTCGGCCCACCGGGCACGGGCAAGACGCTCCTTGCGCGCTCGATGGCCGGCGAGGCCGGCGTGCCGTTCATCTCCGCCAGCGGTTCGGACTTCGTCGAGATGTATGCAGGTGTTGGCGCATCGCGTGTTCGCAAACTGTTCAAGGAAGCGCGCCGCCACCCGGCCTGCATCATCTTCATCGACGAACTCGACGCCGTGGGCCGCAGCCGCGGCGGCAACTCGCTGAGCCACGAAGAGCGCGAGCAGACGTTGAATCAGCTGCTCGTGGAAATGGACGGCTTCACGCAGTCCGACAGCATCATCGTCGTCGCCGCGACCAACCGTGCGGACATCCTCGACTCGGCGCTGCTCCGCCCCGGCCGGTTCGACCGTCAGGTGACCGTCGGCAACCCGGACCTGAAGGGTCGTGAGCAGATTCTCCGGGTCCATTCGCGGAAGGTCGCGCTGGAACCTGACGTTGACATGCGCGCGATCGCCCGCGGCACGCCCGGTTTTTCTGGTGCCGATCTCGCGAACCTCGTCAACGAGGCGGCACTGATCGCTGCACGGGCGGGCCGGACGACGATCCGCAACGCCGACCTCGACGCCGCGCGCGACAAGGTGTTGATGGGCGTCGAGCGGAAGTCGGTGGCGATGAGCGAACACGAGCGCGTCACCTGTGCCTACCACGAGGCGGGTCATGCGGTGGTCGCGGCGCTCCTGCCCGATGCGGATCCGCTGCACAAGGTCACCATCATTCCGCGAGGCCGCGCGCTCGGCGTGACGATGCAGCTGCCGGAAGCGGATCGCTATACGCATTCGAAGCCGTTCATCGAAGCGCAGATCGCGATTCTGATGGGCGGTCGGGTCGCCGAGGAATTGTTCCTGCGGCAGATGACGAGCGGCGCCTCGAACGACATCGAGCGCGCCACCGAGCTTGCGCGCAAGATGGTGTGCGAGCTGGGAATGTCGCCGCTCGGTCCCGTTCACTTCCGGCGGCCGTCGAACGCCTGGGACAATGACAATCGCGCCGCCGGTTTCAGCGAAGAGACCGCGCGCCGCGTGGACGATGAAATCCGATCTCTGGTGATGCGCGGCTACGAGACGGCGCGCCAGATCGTCGAGCGGCAGCGCGCGGCAGTGAAGGTGCTGGCTGAAGAGCTGCTCGAGATCGAGTCCGTGGACGCGGATCGCCTGAAGCAGATCGTCGCCGAGCACGTCATGCCGACGGCGGTGCGGCCCTTGTCCACGGGCCGCGCGCTCGACGAGACGGCGCGGAACTAACTCAAGGACGCCGTAGTCATACTGAAAAGGCCGACATCTGGTCGGCCTTTTTCATGTACCGGCGTGTAGTACCTTTGCCTTTTGACTTTGACTTCGTCCGAGGCTTCCGTGATTCCCACCACATTCAAACGACTCGTAGCGGCCGCGCTGGCCGTCGGCCTCGCTGTGCCGGCTGCTGCGCAAAGCCGGCTTGGCGTTCCGCCGCTTCCAGCGTCCAGCCCGTTCAGGGGCGGCGTGCCGCGCGGCGAGGCTACGGCCGAGCCGGTATTCGTCTCGCTTGGCGACGCCATTCGGCGGGCCCTTGAATACAACCTCGGCGTGCTGCAGGCGGAGGAAGGGCTCGGTCGCGCGCGCGGTGATCGCTGGATCGCGTTGAGCAGTCTGCTGCCGCACGTCAACGGCACCATCACCGGCAACCGTCGCAAAAACAACCTGGAGGCGTTCGGTTTCCCGCTGACCGGCGGCCTCCCGCGCATCGTCGGTCCATTCAACCTGTTCGAGGCGCGCGCCTTCCTGACCCAGTCCGTCTTCGACCTGCCGGCCATCAGGGAGACGCAGGCCGAGTCGCACACCCTCGCGGCCGCGCAGCATGACTATCGGAGCGCGCGCGATCTGGTGGTGCTGGTCTCCGCCAACCTGTACCTCGAAGCGCTGGCCGCTGCCGCGCGTGTCGATTCTGCGCGGGCACAGCTGGAGACGGCGCAGGCTTTGTACACGCAGGCGCAGGACCTGCGGAAGAGCGGCATCGTCGCCGGCCTTGATGTCATTCGCGCCGAGGTGCGCATGACGGCCGATCGTCAGCGTGCGACCGTGGCCAACAACGAGGTGCAGAAGGCGAAGCTGCAGCTGGCGCGGGTGATCGGTCTGCCGGTGGGCCAGGAGTTCACCATGAGCGCGCAGCTTCCCGACGTTGTCCCGTTTCCCGACATCACGCTCGAAGAGGCGCTGAAGAACGCCTACCGCGAGCGGCCCGACTACCTGGCCGCCATCGAACGGGTCAACGCAGCGGAGTCGTCGCTTGCCGCCATCCGCAGCGAGCGCCTGCCCGCCGTGCGGGTCAATGCGGATTACGGAACGCTCGGCCTCAGTTTCAGTGATGCGCTGCCGACGTTCAATCTCACGGCCGCCGTCACTGTGCCGATCTTCGAAGGCGGGCGTATCGAGGGGCGTGCGACCCGGGCCGAGGCGGAGCTGAAACAGCGGCGCGCCGAAGCGGAAGACATGCGGGCCGGGGTTTATTACGACGTGAGAAGTGCCTTCCTCGATCTGCAGGCGACGCGCGAAGAGCTGGAAACGGCGACGCGGTCGCGGGATCTGGCGGCGCAGCAGTTGACCCAGTCGCGCGACCGCTTTGCCGCCGGTGTCGCCAGCAATCTTGAAGTGGTGGAAGCGCAGGAGGCCGTCACCGTCGCCAGCGAGCAGTACATCGAGGCGCTGTACGGATTCAACGTCGCCAAAGCGTTGCTCGCCCGATCGCTGGGCAATGGCGAACAGACGGTGCAGAAGTTTCTCGGCGCGCAGTAGGTGTGGTGTCCGGCTTCGGCCGGACCGTGGAGTGGTGAATGAAGAAGCGAATTCCCATCATCATCGCCGTGCTGGTGGTGATGGCTGGCGCCGCCGGGGCCTGGGCCTGGCTCACCAGCGGGCGCGAATCAACCGACGATGCCCAGGTCGAAGCGCATGTGACGCCGATCGCCGCCCGGATTGGCGGCACCGTGCTGGCCGCGCCTGTTGCCGACAATCAGACCGTCGAGGCGGGCACGGTGCTCGTGCAGATCGACACGCGCGATTTCGAACTGGCGATCGAACGTGCGCGCGCCGAACTGGCTGACGCGGAAGCCGCTGCCGTCGCCGCGCAGGCGAATGTGCCAATCGTGTCGACGACTGCGAAGGGCGGTGTGTCCACGGCGCGCGGCAGCGTGGCGCAGGCGCACGCCGGCATCGCCGAGGCCGAACAGGCGGTGCTCGCCGCGCGCTCGCGCCTGGCGACCGCACAGGCGCGTTCGCGGGAAGCCGAGGCGAATGCGTCCAAGGCGGCGAAGGATGTCGAGCGCCTCAAGCCGCTGCTGACCAAGGACGAGATATCGCAGCAGCAGTACGACGCGGCGGTGGCGGCGGCGAATGGTGCGCGGGCATCGGTCGAATCGGCAACGGCACAGGAGCGCGAGGCGGAAGCCGACATCCAGGCGGCGCAGAGCCGCGTCAATCAGGCCGAGGCGACGCGGGAGCAGGCAGCCGCGCAACTGCAGACGGCCGAGACCGGCCCCCAGCAGGTGGCGGTCACGAAAGCCCGCGCCGCCGCGGCAGAGGCGCGGGTGATGCAGCTGCGCGCCGCGGTGAAACAGGCGGAACTGAACCTCGAATACGCCACGGTCAGGGCTCCTGTGCGCGGCGTCGTCAGCCGTAAGACCGTTGAACCTGGGCAGGTCATCCAGCCGGGACAGCCGCTGATGACCGTTGTCGCCCTCGACCAGGTGTGGATCGTTGCGAACTTCAAGGAGACGCAGCTCGAACACATGCACGCAGGTCAGCGCGTCACGGTCGAGGTCGATGCGTTTGACAGCAGGGAATTCACCGGCAAGGTCGACAGCATCGCGGCTGCAACCGGCGCACGCTTCAGCCTGCTGCCGCCGGAAAACGCAACCGGGAATTTCGTCAAGGTCGTGCAGCGCGTGCCGGTGAAGATCGTGCTGGATCAGGGGCAGGACGCGCAGCGGGTATTGCGGCCCGGCATGTCGGTGACGCCGACGGTGCATACGAACTGAAATCGGAAATGCAAAATGCAAAATGCAAAATGCAAAAAGGAGCATGCGAGCTCGTTTTGCATTTTGCATTTTGAATTTTGCATTTTGAATTTACATGGAACAGCAACGTCCGGTTAACCCCTGGATCGTCGCCATCTCGGTGATGTTCGCCACCTTCATGGAGGTGCTGGATACGACCGTGGTGAACGTCTCGCTGCCGCACATCGCGAGCAGCATGGCGGCGACAACCGAGGAAGCGACCTGGGCGCTGACGTCGTACCTCGTCGCCAACGCGATCGTGCTGCCGATGACCGGCTGGCTGGCCTCGACCTTCGGCCGCAAACGGCTGCTGATGTTCTCGACGGCCGGCTTCACGCTGTCGTCGTTCCTCTGCGGCGCCGCGCCCAATTTGGCGTCCCTGGTGATCTTTCGCGTGATTCAGGGGGCGACCGGCGGCGCCCTTCAGCCGCTGTCGCAGGCCGTTCTCCTCGAATCGTTCAAGCCTGAAGACCGCGGGCGCGCGATGGGCTTCTGGGGGCTTGGCATCGTGGTGGCGCCGATTCTCGGTCCCGTGTTCGGCGGATGGCTGACGGAGAACTACAGCTGGCGCTGGGTCTTCTACATCAACCTGCCGGTGGGAATCGTGTCGCTCGTCATGACGCGGATCTTCGTGTTCGATCCGCCGTACCTGCGGCGGGAGTCACAGGGGATCGACTACTGGGGCATGGGCATGCTCGTCGTCGGCATCGGGGCCCTGCAATACGTGCTCGACAAGGGGCAGCAGGACGACTGGTTCGCATCGCCGGTCATTACGATGCTGGCGATCGTTGCCGTTGTCACGCTGATCGCGCTGGTCATTCACCAGCTGCACATCGCGCATCCGATCATCGACCTGCACATTTTCAAGGACCGCACCTACGCCACCGGCGTGTTTCTGATGACGGTCGTCGGATTCGTGCTCTACGGCAGTCTCGTCCTGTTGCCGGTGATGCTGCAGACCCTTTACCGCTACTCGTCGCTCGAGGCCGGGAAGGCCATGGCACCGCGCGGTGTCGGCTCGTTGCTGATGATGCCTCTGGTTGGCTATCTCACGGCTCACGTCGACCCGCGCAAGATGCTGGCAATCGGCCTGGCCATCGGCGGTTTGACGCTGTGGTGGCTCGGTCAGCTGAATCTGAACGCCGGCTACTGGGACCTCGTCTGGCCGCAGTTCCTGCAAGGGGCTGGCATGGCGCTGCTCTTTGTGCCGCTGACGACCGTGGCGATGGCGACGATCCCGCGCGAGCGGATGGGGTATGCGACGAGTCTGTTCAACCTGATGCGCAACATCGGTGGCAGTGTCGGCATCGCCATCACCGGGACAATCCTGCAGCGGCAGCGGCAGTCGATCGGCGCCTCGCTCGGCACGCACGTCAGCGCCTACGATCCAGTGACGCAGTCGATGTTCGATCAGATCCGGAACGGTCTGATAGCGGCTGGGGCGGACGTCGTCACGGCGACCGAACGCACCTACGCAGTCATGCACGGCATGCTCGTCCAGCAGGCGTCGATGGTTTCGTTCGTGACGCTGTTCCGCCTGCTCGGACTGGTCTTTCTGGCGATGCTGCCGCTGGTGCTGATCATGAGGCGGCCGCAGCGGGTGGCCGGGCCGCCGCCGGCGGCACACTGAACGGTTCTGTTCGACGAACTCCGAACATGAACCGACCTGAACACGAACCGGGAACCGAACATGAACACGAACCGGGAACCGAGAACTCGGAAGAGTGAACGATAATTTCCACCATGACCATCCGCGTCGTCATCGTTGGTCTCGGTCCGATTGGCGTCAGCGTGGCCCGGCAGATCGTCGGGCGCAAAGGGTTCCAGCTTGTCGGCGCCGTCGATATCGATCACAGCAAGATCGGCCGCGACCTCGGCGACGTGATCGGTCTTGGCAAGGCGTTGCGCGTGAAGGTGACCCCGGAGATCGGCAGGACGCTGAAGTCGGCGAAGCCCGACGTCGCCGTGCTCTGCACGAGCTCGTCGCTGAAGGCCGTGATGCCGCAGTTCGAGGAAGTGCTGCAGAGGCGCGTGCCGATCGTCACGACAACCGAGGAGGCCGCGTACCCGTCGCGCGCGAATCGTCGTCTTGCCGCCAGGCTCGACGCATCGGCGCGCAAGGCGAAGGTCGCTGTGCTGGGCACGGGCGTCAACCCCGGCTTCACGATGGACGCGCTGCCGATTGCGCTGACCGCCGTCTGCGAGCGTGTCGCCTCGATCGAGGTGCTGCGTCTACAGGATGCGCGCGTGCGCCGCTTGCCGTTTCAGCAGAAGATTGGCGCCGGCCTGACTCGCGAGCAGTTTACAGAGCGTGTCGCCGCGCGCACCGTGCGGCACGTCGGTTTCACCGAATCCATTCAGATGATTGCCGACGCGATGGCCTGGAAGCTTGATCAGATCACAGACGAGATCGAGCCAAAAATGGCGGAGGCCGACGTCGCCAGCGACCTGCTGTCCGTCAGTGCCGGTCAGGTGTGCGGCCTCATTCAGCGGGGCACAGGTTACGTGCAGGGTGAGGCGCGCATCCGCCTTCGCCTCGAGGCCTACCTCGGCGCACCGGAGTCGTATGAGTCGGTCCTGATTGAAGGATCGCCAAGAATCCATTCGCGGATTGAGGGCGGCGTTCACGGGGATATCGCCACCGCGTCGATGGCGGTGAATTCGATTCCTGCGGTGATCGACGCGCCGCCCGGATTTCGAACGATGCGCGACATGCGGCTGCCGTCGTTCTTCGGGGCGGCGCCACCGCGGTGACCTGCATGACGGTGATCGACATCCGCGACGCCGGCGAAGAAGACGTCCCGGGCATCCTGGCGATCTACAACGAGGTGATCGCGACCTCGACCGCGGTCTATCGTGAAGATCCGGCGACGCTCGCAGACCGGGTGCAGTGGTTCGCCGCGCGCCGTGCGCAGGGATATCCGGTCATCGTGGCTGTTGACGCGTCAGGCGTTGTCGGATTTGCCTCCTACGGCGATTTTCGAACCTGGCCAGGGTATCGCTTCAGCGTCGAACACACCGTTCACATTCGTGGCGATCGGCGCGGCCACGGCATCGGCACGGCCCTGATGCGGCCGCTGATGGAGCGCGCGCGGCAGCAGGGCAAGCACGTGATGATCGGCGGTGTCGATGCCGACAACGAACCGTCACTGCGGTTTCACGAGCGTCTCGGCTTCACACGGGTGGCGCACCTGCGCGAGGTCGGATTCAAGTTCGGACGCTGGCTCGATCTGATCTTCGTGCAACGGATCCTCGAACCATGAGCGAAGCTGCTCCAGACGTCATCCTTCTCAAGCTGCCGAACGCCGATCCGGAGCAGTTCGTGATGATCGATCGCCGCGAATTGTTTCCATCGCTGGCTGCCGACGAGAAGCCATCGCGCGAAGAATGGATGGTCCAGTTCTCCCGGCTGTTACGCCAGCCGCATCTGGGAGAGTTGCAGGTGCGCGATGAGCTTCGCCGCCGCGGTTTGTCGGAGACGCGTATCGACGAGCGGCTTGCCACGGCGCGACGCAAATTCGACGTGATGACGTCGAAGCCGACCACGTGGGAGCACATCACGCGCATCGGTTACCGCAATCCGGAGGGACAGGAGATCGTGCGCAAGACCGATGCTGGTGGACCCGAGGGTCAGCGCATCTTCGTGCTGCGGTGCACCGTCTGCGGCCATCGCTACGCGGCCTACGGCATCGACGCCGACATCCGCCGCTGCCCCGAATGCCAGGATGGTCCGCCCGGGCTGCCCATCCCTGACTGACGCGTGCGCCCGTTCGACCTCCTCATCTTCGATTTCGACGGCACCCTGGCCGATTCGGCGATCGGCATCGCGGCGTGCATGCGCGCCGCGTTCGAGGAGTTCGGTCTGGAACCGCCGTCGCCGGCGCAGGTGCGGGTGCGAATCGGGCTGACGCTCGAAGAATCGATCCGCCAGCTCACGACGGGCGAGGTGGACGTCGCTGCCGTCGCCGCCCGTTATCGCGAGCTGCACGACTCGGTCGCCGCTCCCGCCATCGCGCTCTTTGCCGGAGCCGTAGAAGCGGTCAGCGCGGCGAAGGCGGCGGGGATGCAGCTTGCCGTCGTCAGTCAGAAGGCGCGGCGCGGGCTGCGCCAGCTGCTCGCGCAGTTTGCGATTACCGATCGCTTCGATCTCGTGCTCGGTTCCGACGACGTCACGGCGCACAAGCCGGATGCGGCGCTGTACGAACGGCATATCGAGCCGGTTCTCGGTTCCTCCCGCCTTCAGGCTGAAAAATTCCCCGCAATGCCACGTCATCGCGTCCTCGTCGTCGGCGACACCGCGACAGACATTCAGTTCGCCACAAACATCGGTGCATCCAGTTGCTGGGCGGCGTACGGATACGGCAACGGCCAGCAGTGCGCGGCCCTGCAGCCAACGTTCCGCATCTCGCACATTTCGGAGCTGCGCGCCGTCTGCGCTGGCGAACCACTGCAGTGATCAACTCAGCCAGATTCGAACAACTCGAACGATTGGAATAGGTTGGGCGGTGTGACCTATAATGGACACACCGCATGAATCCAACGGATGTCGGCAGCAGTCCGGCGTACTACCACCGTGTCGTTGATTGCCAGTGGGCCTGTCCCGCACACACGAACGTCCCGGAATACATTCGCCTGATCGCCCAGGGCAGGTTCACCGACGCCTACCTTCTGAACCGCGAGTCGAACGTTTTTCCCGGCATTCTCGGCCGTACCTGCGATCGCCCGTGCGAGCCGGCGTGCCGGCGGACGCGCGTGGACGGAACGCCGGTGGCCATCTGCCGGTTGAAGCGCGTGGCGGCCGACCATCGCGATGAGGTGAAGCACCTGCTGCCGACGGCGCCGGCGCAGAAGAATGGGAAAAAAATTGCGCTGATCGGCGCGGGCCCGGCGTCGCTGACCGTGGCCAACGACCTCATGCCGCTCGGGTATCAGGTGACGATCTTCGAGAAGCTCGCCAAACCCGGCGGGCTGATGCGCATCAACATCCCCGCTTTCCGTCTCCCTGAGCAGGTGCTCGACGAAGAGATCGGCTACATCGTCGACATGGGCGTTGACGTTCGCTACAACGCGCCGGTCAACAGCCTCAAGGAGCTGCTCGACTCACGCGAGTATGACGCGGTGTTCGTCGGCAGCGGCGCACCAAAGGGTAAAGAGCTCGAAATCCCTGGCCGGCACGATACCGATCAGATCTTCATCGGCATCGAGTGGCTCGAGTCGGTTCACTTCGGGCACGTCACGTCGGTTGGGAAGCGCGTGCTGATCATCGGCGTCGGCAACACCGCGATGGACTGCTGCCGCTCGGCGAAGCGGCTGGGCGCGACCGACGTGAAAGTGATCGCGCGGAAGACGCGGAAGTATTTCAAGGCGTCGCCGTGGGAGCTCGAGGACGCTGAAGAAGAGCACGTCGAGATCGTCGAGAACCTGCAGCCGGTCCGCTTCATCATCGAAAACGGGACGCTGACGGGAATGGAGTTCGACAAATTCAAGTCGACGGAAACCGACGGCAGGCTGCAGCAGGAAGTCATCGGCCGCGAGATCATCCCGTGCGACACCGTCGTGCTCGCCATCGGACAAGACAACGCCTTCCCCTTCATCGAGCGGAACATCGGGCTCGAGTTCGGCAAGTGGGACATGCCGGTCGTGGACAAGACGACGTTCATGTCCACGCGTGCGGGCGTGTTCTTCGGCGGCGACGCCGCGTTTGGTCCACAGAACATCATCTGGGCTGTCGAACACGGGCACCAGGCGGCGATTTCGATTCACAACCACTGTCAGGGGATTGCGGTGACCGAGCGTCCGGCGCCAGGGATGAAGCTGGCGAGCACGAAGATGGGGCTGCACGAGTGGTCGTACAGCAACAACTACGACCCCGTCGCGCGCCAGAAGATGACGCACGTCGACCTGGTGACCAGGTTCAAGAGTCTGAACACGGAGGTCGAGCTCGGATTTACGGCGGAGCAAACCGCGGCGGAAGTGGAGCGGTGTCTGAACTGCGACGTGCAGACGCACTTCACCGACTCGCTCTGCATCGAATGCGACGCCTGTATCGACATCTGCCCTGTGGACTGTCTGGCGATTGTTCCCAACGGCGACGAAGCCGAGTTGCGGTCCAACGTCAAGGCGCCGGCGGTCAATACAGAGCAGCCGCTGTTCGTATCCGGCCGGTTGAAGCAGACTGCACGCGTGATGGTGAAAGACGAGAACATCTGCCTGCACTGCGGGTTGTGCGCCGAACGGTGTCCGACCTACGCGTGGGACATGCGGAAGTTCGCCGTGCTCATTCCACACGCGGACGCCGTCGTGCCGGCGACGGTATCGGTGTGAGTCACGAGGGGCACGAAGGAGCCCGAAGCGCACGAAGAGAAGCCCCTTCGTGGCCTTCGATCGCTTCGTGAGCTGAGTGCGTAGGGACGAGATGGACCGAGTCAACGATTTCGCCTTCAAGATCGCCACCGCCAACGGAACCGGGTCCGCGTCGGCCAACGGGCTGCTCATGCAGGCGATCTTCAGGATGGGGGTTCCCGTCACCGGGAAGAACGTGTTCCCGTCGAACATCCAGGGCCTGCCGACGTGGTACGAGATCCGCGTCAACAAGGACGGCTACACCGCGCGCACGCCGCACTTCGATCTGATGGTGGCGCTCAACGCCGCGACCTATGACAAAGACGTGGCCGAAGTTCGCAGCGGCGGCTGGCTGTTGTACGACTCGAGCTGGCCGCTCGACGAACGGCTGAAGCGTCCCGACGTCACCTACCTTGGCGTGCCGCTGGCGGAGATGTGCAACGCGAGCTTCAAGGGTGTGCGCGAGCGCATCCTGATGAAGAACATCGCGTATCTCGGTGCGCTGGCGGCGCTCCTGAACATCGACGAAGACATCATTCGCGCGCTGCTGAAAGAGAAGTTCGGCAGGAAGCAGGCGTTGATGGATTCGAACCAGACGGCGGTCGACCTCGGCTATCAATACGCGGCGAAGAACTTTCCCTGCCCGCTGCCGATTCATCTGGCGGCGCTCGACAAGACGAAGGACGCGATTCTGATCGACGGCAACACGGCCGCGGCGCTCGGATGTCTCTACGCCGGCGCGACCGTCGGGGCCTGGTATCCGATCACGCCAGCGACCTCGTTGATGGAGGCGTTTCGCGGTTTCTGCCAGAAATACCGCCGCGATCCCGAAACGCAGAAGAACCGCTTCGCCATTCTGCAGGCGGAGGATGAACTGGCAGCGATCGGCATGGTCATCGGCGCCAGCTGGGCGGGCGCGCGCGCGTTTACGCCGACTGCCGGCCCTGGCATTTCCCTGATGAACGAGTTCATCGGCCTGGCGTATTACGGCGAAGTGCCAGCGGTGGTCTTCGACGTGCAGCGGACCGGGCCGTCCACGGGCATGCCGACACGCACGCAGCAGGGTGACCTGATGATGTGCGCCTACGCCTCGCACGGCGACACGCGTCACATCTGCCTCTATCCGTCCGATCCGCGCGAGGCGTTCGAGCTGGCGGCAAAGGCGTTCGACTACGCCGAGCGATTTCAGACGCCGGTGTTCGTGCTCAGCGACCTCGACATCGGCATGAACGACTGGATGGTGCCGAAGCTGGTCTGGGACGACAGCTGCAAGCCGGATCGCGGCAAGGTGCTGACGGCAGAGCAGCTCGAACAGGCAAAGAGTTTCTATCGCTACCTCGACGTCGACGGCGACGGCATTCCGTATCGCACGCTTCCGGGGACGCATCCGAAGGGCGCGTACTTCACCCGCGGGTCCGGCCACAACAAGTTCGGCGGGTATACCGAGGACGCCGACGAGTACGTCGAGGTGGTGGATCGTCTCGACCGCAAGATCCAGCGCGCCGTCAAGTCGCTGCCAGCACCGGTTGTGCGCACCGCTCCAGGCGCGAAGCTCGGACTGCTGACGATTGGCGGCTGCCACGGGGCATGCATCGAGGCGCTCGATCTGCTGGCGAAGGAAGGCATCGCGCTCGACTACATGCGCGTGCGCAGCTTCCCGTTCGGCGACGACGTTGCGAAGTTCATCGAATCGCACGAGCTGACGTTTGTCGTCGAGCAGAACCGCGACGCGCAGCTGCGCAGTCTGTTGATGCTCGAGACGGGGTTGTCGATCGACAAGATGGAGTCGGTGCGCTACTACGGCGGCTTCCCGATGAGCGCGCACTATGTGATTTCCGGCGTCAAAGCAAGGCTCGATAAAGCAGCGTAGGTACCCGTTCAAGGGTGCCGGACAGTCGCCATGACATACATACCAAAGCCCACGGTCCTGCACTCCGGTCTCCAGCGCAACGAGATCGGCCTCACGCGTCGCGACTACGTAGGGACGATGACGACGCTCTGCGCCGGCTGCGGGCACGACTCGATCACGGCGGCGATCGTCCAGGCATTCTGGGAGATGTCGATTCCGCCGCATCGCGTGGCGAAGCTTTCAGGCATCGGCTGCTCGTCGAAGACGCCGGCGTACTTTCTGAAGGAAGCACACGGGTTCAACGGCGTCCATGGTCGCATGCCCGCACTGGTCACCGGCGCGAACGCCGCCAATAGCGAGTTGATCTACATCGGCGTGTCCGGCGACGGCGATTCGCTGTCGATCGGGCTGGGCCAGCTCTCGCACGCGATCCGTCGCAACGTCAACCTCCTCTACGTGCTCGAGAACAACGGGGTCTACGGCCTGACGAAAGGGCAGTTCTCCGCCTCGGCCGACCGCGGCTCGCTCAGCAAGAAGGGCGAGGCCAACACCATGGAGTCGATCGACGGCTGCCTGCTGGCGCTGACGCTCGGCGCCACCTTCGTCGCCCGCAGCTTCTCCGGCGACAAGGCGCAGCTCGTGCCGATCCTGAAGGCCGGGCTGGCGCACAGCGGGTTCGCTTTTGTCGATGTGATTTCGCCCTGCGTGACGTTCAACGATCACGAGGGCTCGACCAAGAGCTACGCCTACACGCGCGAGCACAACGTCGAGATCGTCCACGCCGATTTCATCGCGCCGGCGGCCGCCATCACCGCGCAGTACGACCCTGGCAGCGTCCGCAACCTGATGCTGCACGACGGCAGTTGGCTGCGGCTGCGCAAGGTCGCCGAGGACTACGACCCGAGCGACCGCGATCGCGCATACGCCTACATCCGCGACCGTCAGAAGGACGGCGAGGTCGTGACCGGGCTGCTGTACATCTCGGCCGATTCGAAGGACATGCACGCGCAGAGCGACACGGTCGCAGACGCGCTCATCGACCTGCCGTTCGAGCAGTTATGCCCTGGCAATGCGGAACTGCAGAAGATGCAGGCGAGATTCAGATGACATCTTGCGGGCCCTTCGTGCTCTTCACGGTTCAAAACAGCTTCACGTCGACCGTCTCGCCCGCCTCGACCGAGCCGACGCCAATCGGCACCTCGATATAGCCGTCGGCCTCCGACATGCTCGTAATGTCACCCGAGGCCTTGAAGGCCGGCATCGCCTGACCGTCGGCGACTCTCACTGAATAGAACTGATGGCGGTCGGGGACCGACGTGATGCGTGCGCCCAACGGCAGCCTGACCGATCGGACCGCCTGCAGCGGCAGTCGCGCGATGCGCCGCAGCGCCGGCGCCAGCAGGATGTACGCGTTCGACAGGCACGACGTCGGATATCCCGGCATGCCAAACACCAGTTTGTCGCCGATGCGTCCGAACGCTGTCGGCTTGCCGGGCTTTACGGCGATGCCGTGGAAAAGCACCTCGCCCTTGCTCTGGAGCACATCGATGATCAGGTCCCGGCGCCCGACGGAGCTGCCGCCGGAGAACACCAGCAGGTCTTCAGCGAGGCAGTTGTCTACGGAGATGGCGAGCTCTTCGATCCGGTCTATCGCCGTGCGATGCGGGACGGGAATGCCACCGTGATCCGCCACCACCGACGACAGCGTCACCCTGTTGATGTCGTAAATCTGGCCTGGTCCCAGTGGCGATCCCGGCTCGACGATCTCGTCGCCAGTCGAGAGAATCGCCACCCTCGGTTTCGCGTAGACCTCGATATGAGTCAGGCCAAGGGCCGACAGGGCGCCGGCGCGACTGGGGTTCAGAAAGCTGCCGGCGCGAAGGACCGTCTGACCTTTCTGGATGTCTGCTCCCTGGCGGCCGATGTTCTGAGTCGGCTGAACCGAGGCGAACATCTCCACGCCGTCGCCATCGGTGGACTGCGTATCTTCGACGATGACGACGGCGTCGGCGCCTGGTGGCAGAGGGGCGCCGGTTGCGACCTCGATGCACTGGCCGGGACCGACTGAGCGAAAGGAAACCTGTCCTGTGAAGGTCTGCTCGATGCAGCGCAGCCGTACCGGCGATTGGCGCGACGCGCCGGCAGTGTCTGCCGCCCGCACGGCGTAACCGTCCATGGCTGCCCGGGAAAACGGCGGGACATCGGCGTGAGCCGCGACATCCCGCGCCAGCACGCGGCCGTTCGCGTCCTGGACTCGTACGCGCTCCGTGCGGTCGATCGGCACGATCGCCAGGTCGATGATCGCCTGCGCCTCCGTCAGCGAGAGCGTGCCGGCAAACGGACGCATCGCCCGCGTTGTGCTCACTTGTTCACCTGCTGCACGACGTGCGAAAGCTCTGGAAGGATCAGCCGCGTCATGGCCAGGCGCACCGCGTTCTCGGACCCGGGCAGGACGAAGATCGCCTTGCCATGAAAGGTGCCCGCAGTGGCGCGGCTCATCATCGCGGCGGATCCGATCTCCTCGAAACTGAGCATCCGGAACAGTTCACCAAAACCATCCAGCTGCTTGTCCAGCATGCCGGCGACCGCTTCATAGGTTCCGTCGCGGGAGGTGATTCCGGTGCCGCCGGTCGTGATGACGACCTGAGTGGCGGCGTCCGTGATGCGCTCGAGGAGCGTGCGGCGGACCTGCGACGGCTCGTCGCGGACGATGGCATGCCCGGAGACCGAGTGCCCAGCGTTCGCCAGCAGGTCGCGAATCGCTCGACCGCTCGTATCGTTCTCGGGCGTCCGCGTGTCGCTCACCGTCAGGACGAAACAGGCGACGGAAGCTGGACCGTGGGCTTTGTGTTCCTGCTGGCTCAATGGAAACTCTCAACCTCCGACTGCCAACCTGGAAGGTCAGTTTATTCCGTACGGCACAGCTCGTGCTAAGCAACGGGCGTTTTCAGGGAGTTCCGCCAGTGAGCATGACCACTGTTGCCGTTGCCGATCCTCCTCGCACCGTCCAGGCCGTCGCGGCCGCGCCTGCCGCACCCATCACTCCAAAGGCGCTGACGACGAGATTTCTCGATTTCTGGCTGCTTGGCGGCGCCAGCGTCCTGGTGTGGCTGGTGATGATCTCGTTGCAGGGTTTCAGGGCCAGCTGGGCAATCGATCAGCATTTCAAGAACCTGACTTACACAGCCGCGTCCCTGTCGTTGCTGATCAACTACCCGCACTTTCTCATCTCCTACAAGCTCGCGTACCGGCGCGGTCGCAGCTTCGTCCTCTCGCATTGGTATCAGTTGATTGCCGTCCCGGCGGCGTTGCTGGCGATCTTTGCCGTCGCGTTCGCGTTTTACGACACGCCGGTGACGCGGCTGCCGCTGATGGCGGGCGCCACGCGTACGGTGGGGAACTGGGTTGGGGCGGCGAACGTCTTCTCAGGTCCGCGCCTCGGCGATCTGCTGTTCACCGGCGTATTCAACCTGATGCTGCTGACCGTCGGCTGGCACTACACCAAGCAGGTCTTCGGCTGCATGATGGTCTACGGCTACTTCGATGGCTACAAGATGACGCAGCCGCAGCGTGACCTGACGAAGCGCGCGCTGCTGACGATCTGGGTGATGAACTTCGTCTACACGAACATCGGCGGCGCCCAGAACGTCTTCTCGCAGTTCCGCTACTACTCGTTCAACTTGCCTGACATCGCCGGTCCGCTGTCGCAGGCGCTCGTCCTCGGCGGCCTTGCGCTCGTCGTCTACAAGGTGTTCTACGCGAACTACCGCGACCACGGCGCCGTGCCGAGCGTCAACATGCTGGTGCCGTTCGTCGCGCTATATGTGTGGTGGATGCCGCAGACCCGCCAGTACGAGTTCTACTTCCTGCTGACGCCGATGTTTCATTCGCTGCAGTACCTGGCGTTCGTCTACAAGATGGAGGACACGCGGCTGCGCGGCGAGCCGCACCGCGAGTTGAAGGCGACGGCGCTGGTGACGGGAATCGTGCTGGCCGGCTGGCTGGCGTTCGAGTTCGTGCCGAACACACTCGACAACGTGCTGGGGACGTTTTCCGCGTGGCACATGTTCTTCTTCTTTACCGCCGCCATGCTGTTCATCAACGTCCACCATTACTTCATCGACAACGTGCTGTGGCGGTTCAAGGATCCTGAAATTCGCGCGTACCTCCTGTCCTGACACGGGCCGCGGAGACGCGAAGACGCGGAGGAACGGATGTCGAGTCATAAAGACGCGGCGAAGTCGTTTCTGCAGATGGCTGGCACAGGCAACGTGCAGGAGGCGTACGACCGCTACGTGGCGCCCTCATTCATTCATCACAACCAGTACTTCAAAGGCGATCGGCAGTCGCTGTTGAAGGCGATGGAAGAGGCTGCGAAAGCCACGCCGAACAAATCGGTCGAAATCAAGCGCGTGGTAGAAGATGGCGACACAGTGATGACGCACTCTCGCGTGTCCCGTCAGGATCCGCAGGCGCCCGACATTGCCGTGGTCCACATCTTCCGGTTCGAAGGCGATCGCATCGCGGAGCTGTGGGATGTGGGGCAGCCGGTGGCGAAGGATTCGCCCAATGAGAACGGGATGTTTTGAGAGGGCGCGCTGCCTCCAGACTGATGGAGGCTGACCGTCAGTCGGCCTTTCGCGTGCTATAGTTGATGGTTGTGTCGCCTGCGACGGCCGTTGCAGGGCACAGCAATCCGCTCAGAGATCGCGCCCATAGCTCAGTTGGATAGAGCGTCTGGCTACGAACCAGGAGGTCGCACGTTCGAGTCGTGCTGGGCGCACCAAATCACACG
>Ga0111538_10000429_pt1 | contig 55457 bp, 67 predicted proteins | sample SoiMethybrSBSTD1_FD_79669 | JGI IMG/M metagenome (GOLD analysis project Ga0111538, IMG submission 79669) | Bulk soil microbial communities from a Populus tree surrounding site in Tennessee, USA - Soil MetaG P. TD hybrid SBSTD1 (version 2)... | ecosystem: Environmental > Terrestrial > Soil >... | reverse complement strand
TAGTCCTGTTGGTTGACTCAGCAACAACTTTCCGGGGTCTGCTCGCGCGAGGATCGAGGATCCTGGCTCAGTGAGCGCGGGCTCTTGAACGCGGGTGGGGGGAGGGGTAGGGTTGAGGGTATGGAGTGGTTGCTACTCGTTGCCGTGGGCCTGCTGGCCTGGGGCCTGATCAAGTTCGAGAAATGGTGGATGAACCGATGATTGGTTGGATCTTCGTGGTGATCCTGTGGGTGCTTGGACTGATGTTCGTGATCCAGGCGTGGTCAGAGGGCGCACAGTACTGGGCGGTGGTCTATGGAGTGTTCGTGGCGACCACCCTGTACCTCATGGCGCGGAGCAGGAAGCGGACCCAGTAGTGCTAATTGGATCCCTGTTCACCGGCTGCGGCGGCATCGAGCTAGGACTCAAGCTGGCCGGGGTCGACTTCACCATGCCCTGGTGGGCTGAGTGGGACGAGGACCTGAGCAAGATTCGTCTTCCCGGCACCGACTACGACGCCGACCTGGGTGACGTGACCCAGGTCGACTGGTGGCTGCAAGAGGAAGTCGACCTGATCACGGCCGGGTTTCCCTGCCAGCCGGTCAGTTCGGCCGGTGGTAAGCGTGGTGACGCTGATCCTCGCTGGCTCTGGCCCGAGGTTGCCCGAGCCCTGGACGCGCAACGACCCCATCAACTCCTGATGGAGAACGTGCCGAACCTGGTCTACTTCGACGGGGGGCGATTGTGGAACCAGATCCTGGATGACCTAACCGACCAGCTCGGGTACGGGGTCCGCTGGCTCACCCTTGGTGCCTGTCACGTACAGGCTGCCCACCACCGGCACCGGCTGTTCCTCCTCGCCACCCGTGGTGAATGGGCAGCGGAGGTGGAGCGGGTGCCGACCAGGTTCTGTGCCGTCCAGGGACGCTGGGACGTGTTCCCCACCCCCACAGCTAGGCTTGACGACGGTGAGGACCTGACGGGATCCCTGGAGCGCGTGGGTCAGTTGCAGGTGACCCTGACCAGATACGGGCGCGCCATAGAGAAGCATGTTGAGGCGTACGGACCACCACCACTGATCAGTGAGATTGGACCACGGGGACTACCCCGGCTATCGGCCCAGTTCGCCGAGTGGCTGATGTGCCTACCTGAGGGCCACGTAACCCAGTGGCTGGAGCGCACCAAGGCCCTGAGCGTGATCGGGAACGCGGTGTGCCCGCCACAGCTCGCAGAAGCCTGGAGGCTGCTCAATGCCTAAGTGCCCCACCTGTGGTGACGAGTTGGATGTCATCGACATCAGCACGGTTGCTGGGCCGTACGCCTCATTGGTGGACCCGTGCCGGCGTCCTGAGTGCCAGCCGCCACCTACACCGGAACAGCTTCGACGTGAGGCTGATGACCGGTGGCTGGCGTACCACCGGGCTCTGGCAAGTGGACACATCCTCTAGCTCTTGACACCCACCCCTCCCCTGGGATACTGTTGCCGTACTGGTGAGAGCGAGTGAGGCTATGCCCCCGCTACCCCAGGCCAATCAACACAATCCCTTGAAAGGGGAATCGGATGAATGTATCCAAAAAGCGCAAGAACTTCGTTCACCTCAGGTGGTACTGCCGTGGCATCATCGTCGCTACCGCCGCCCTCTCAATCTGGGCGAACATCCTCCATGCGGGGACGTTCAACCTGGTGACATGGACCTTTGCGGCCATGCCGCCCCTGCTGGTTCTAGGTGGTTGGGAACTAGTCAGCAGGATCCCCATACGCAAAGACGCAGCGTGGTTTATCAGACTGGCACGACCGGTCGCCACCGCAGGCATCGCAGGTGCCGGTGGCTGGCTCAGCTATTGGCATCAGCGTGCGGCGGTTCTCCGCTACACCGGGGATGATCAGGCTGGGTTCATGCTTCCGCTCCTGATCGATGGCCTCATGGTGATCGCCTCCGTGTCGGTATATGAGCTGAACGCCCACCTCCTCAACCTGGAGGCGGCTGAGGCAGGAGCCATGGTGCGTACCGGGAAGCCGAAGGTTGACGCGGCCCCCAAGCGGGATAAGGGACCAAACAGCAAGGAGCGAATTGCCCAGATCCTCGCTAAGGCACCAGAGTTGTCCATCAAGGACATCGCCGCCGCTGCTGGCACCTCCTACAACTACGCCTACTCCGTAGTCACAGAGCTGAGGAAGCAGCCGGAATCCGCCATGGCGTGAACGAAACAGAAGAGGCCCTACCCGGGTTCCGGGTAGGGCCTCTTTCGTTTCAGGTTGCGTGGGCGTAAAAGTACCCGGACCAGAAATGTGCCATGGACTTCTGCTCATCATCCAATTGATCACTCAGGTGGATGGCGTGTTGAGCCTTAGCCGCCGCATCAGCATCACTGGGATTGAAGCGCACAACCTCTTCCTCTGTGTACCGGTGAAAGAGGATGACCTCTCCACCGATTTGTTGAATGAGCCAGGTTCCGTCAGGTGGTAACTGTGCCAATCTCGGCACCTCCCCAATTCTTCTCCTGAGTGGGCTCGTGCTCCCCGTCCGGGGTCACACACTGAGTAGCGAACTCTTTGGTTCCGGTGGCCGTACCCCAGGCCCCCCACCTGGGATACCACCGAATCCGCATCCGGCATCGCCGGCACCACGCCGTAGTCACTCTTCTTCCCCCCGAAACCGGTTATGGATCTTGACTCCAAGAACTGCTCCCCCGAGGCCCACCCAGATGACGAGTGAGCCAAGGAAGGGCTCCCATTTGTTGACAAGAACAGCGACTAGGGCCATCAGAAGTGTGAACGCGGCTAGTGCGCCTAACGCACCAGCGATAGGTGAGTCGAGCTTCATGACCGGCGACGCCACGGGCTCAGGCCCTTGGACTTGCGGCCCTTGTTGTACTCGTCCGTGAGCCTCTCAGCGACCGCCATAGTGACTCGGCCCCGTCGCATGTTGGCCAAGGCCACAGCGTCGGTGTGCAGCCCCGTGGGGCCACCAGGGTAGTTCTGGAGTTTGCGCTGGAGCACGTCCAGGTCCAGGTTGCTGCCGTGCTCAGCGACCAGGGCAGCGATGCCCTCCATGATGACGGCTTTGCTCCCGTCCGGGTCCAGGCCCCAGGCGTGAGTGATGCACAGGAGCACCACCTGAAGCAGGTTCGGTTCAGCTTCGATCTTCTCTGAGAGCTTGTAGATCCGCTCCAGGGTGGTCACTGCCTGGATATTGCCCTTGTTCCGGGAGGGATTGATAGACCACCCGTAGGCGTGGCAGAGCTTCTCGATGGCGATGGACCTTTCGTTCTCAGCGGTGATGGAAACCCGGAACTTGTCCATGACCGTTGGCTGGGTGCCGGCGTTGAGGTCCAGGAACATCTGCGCCTCTTCGGCCTTGGTCAGGCCGGTGAAGACGTGGCAGAGGATCTTGCCCTCGTTGGTGCTCAGCTCCTTGACGGTCTGAGTGCGGTGCATCCCATCAATGATGATGAGTGTCACCTTGTTGCGCCGGGACACTGTGATGACGCCCAGAGCGGCCGGGTTGAAGTTGCGCTTGAACCGCTCAACCTTGCCCCGGTCGAAGCTGGACCGCTGCACGGCCCGGTCGATTTCCAGTTCCGACACCGGGATCCATTCCTCGGTGAAATTGTATTCCGTCATTTTCCTTTTGACTCCTTTTCGATGTATCGGATGAAGCTAGCTAGTTTGGCGCGGTGAGCCTTGAGTTCCTTGAGGATGGGCTCCAGTTCGGCCTTGGACAGCTTGACTGGGCTCCCCATCTTGTCCAGGCCCTTGACCAGGCCGGACAGTCCCCGAGTGGCACCGTGGAGCAGTGCCCGTTGGTCCGGCAACGTATGAACGTCCCCGGTTGTCCGTCGCCGTTCCTCAAGGCGGGAGATGGCGGTGCTGATGCCCATTTCGCCAGCCTCTAGTGCGTCGACCAGTTCCTGTGCATACATGACCCCGGCTTCGGCTTGTCGGTAAATCTGGGCGTACTTGGGCGCGTTAACATCGTTCATCGCGTCCTGAAACAGATCCCGGGTTCGAAGCTCCTTAGGGATGGTGCCGCGCTTGCCGATCGGAACGTTGGCGTACCTGGCCCGAAGACGGGAGGTGCGGGCGATCCGAAGATCCTCGATGCCCAGCTCAATCTGCCGGGTCCGCTTGGGACCAACACCGTCGCGGTCCTGGTGTGCCAGCTTCAGGTTGGCGATGGCCTCTTCGTACATGTCAGCAACGACAGCAGGGACCTTCGTTTCACCTAGCAGCTTCATGGCCTCGATGCGCCGGAGCCCGTCGACCAGGTTGTAGTCCTGGTCTAGGAGCACGGGAACCTTGAGGCCGAACCCGGAGATCAGGTTAGCCAGGTCCGCGATGTCGTCGCCGGGTTCCAGCTTCCGATCCGTCTTGATCAGTTCGATCAAGATACTTTTACTCATTGATCCTCCTTCCTTGTCCCCCCAGGGGGGGGTTAGTGCTTATGGGAGCAACAGTACCACCACTGTCACCAGCGTCAAGTCCTAGTCGTTGTACAGGGTGGGTGGGGCCGAACCCAGCATCCAGCCGTTGACTGCACGCCCGAGCCCCTGCCAGTAGTAATGCCCTGCGATCTTGACGTGGGGCAGGTGCGGGAAGTTGGTCTGCATCCGGGTGATAAACCGGCGACTGCCCACGGCACGCTCACCGGACTGCTTCACCCAGTCCGTGTACATGGCATACAGCTCACTGGTCCGGACCCGCTCCTGTGGCCCCTCCACCAGAACTCCGTCGAGCAGCCGTTCATCAATGAACCGGGCCACCGAGTCGGACTGCGCCCGCTGATCCTTGGCCATCTGGAGCACTGATGCCGGCTCCCCCAGGCCGAACGCCTGGAAGTCGGCCAGTCCCTCCAGGAGCCAGTTCAAGATCCCATTCCGTTCCTGGAGCAGGACCCGGCGAGCGAAGTCCGGCCTCTCGCCAGCACCCGTGAACACGGTCAGGAACGGGATCAGCTTCGTCCGACGCCAGATGGCATCGTCATCGCTACTGAACCGGGGGGCGTTGTTGGTGGCCATCCACAGCACACACTCCGGGGTCCACTCCTGGTTTGCTTGGTACAGCTCCCGGGACTTCATCTGGTCGCGGCCGGAGAGTCGCTTGAGCAGGTCCTCATCGAAGGAGGTGGTCTCGGCCGTCTCGGAGGTGGTTACGAACCGCTTCCTACGTAGGTCGTGGAGATCGGTGGAAGGCCCATGGTCCTTGCTCTTAGCCCTAAAAGCACCTGAGCTAGCCGTGGTTCCATAGTCTCCAAAGAGGAAACGGATAGTATCCATAAGAGTTGATTTACCCGTGCCCGGTGGTCCGTAGATCCAGAAGATGGATCGTTGATCGACATCTCCGAGGAGGGAATACCCAAGGGCTCGCTGGACATAGGTCCTCATCTCCGGGTCAGGCAACGCGGCGTCCATGAAGTCGTGGAACTCGGGACAGGTGGCGCTGGGGTCGTACGAGGCAGCGAACATCCGGGTCATCAGTTTAGCTGGATCGTGCGCAGCCAGAGCCCCAGTGCGTAGGTCGAGGATGCCGTTGCCGACGTTGAGCAGGTGCCGGTCAACATCGAACTCCTCCCAGCCTCGGGTGCAACCCACCATGGCCTTCATGACCTCAAGGGTGCCTTTGATCTTCGCGCTGCTCTGTGATGCGGTGGCCCATTTACACCGGGCCTGGATGTCGTTGGCCTGCCCGTAGGCGTCCATGTCCTCGGTGAGTTGGAGCAGTTCCCGGGTGAGTGAGCCGTTCCGGTCCTCAATCCACGCCTTGCCATCCCAGTAGACAAAGTGCTTGGTCTGGTGAACGAAGTGGTACCGGCCGGCAACTCGGTCCCACAGGTGGCGAGCATTGCCGGCCTCAGTCAGCCGGTACCAGGTCTCTTCCTCTGGGTTCCGGTTGAGGGTGTCGAGTACGGCAACCTCGCGCCGGTCCCCGAAGCCGAGCTTCGCTAGCGCCCTAGCGGCGGCTGAATGATCACCGTTATGGTTCAGCAGTGCATAAGCCCCGAATTTGGTATAGGGAACTTCCGACTGAAACAAGGTGGAGGTTGAAAACACGTATAAGCGGTCGCGATCGTTGGCTCTGCCCGTGGTGGCCGAAGCGCCATCCCGAGTGTTTTTCCCGGGGCGGGTCCAGTGTCGTTCGGTTCCATGTCTGGATTCGAGGTGCCATCCGTGTGGCTCCAGTATTTCTGCCCAGTCAGTATGATCTTCAAAGTCGTCACCCGGGGTGAGACCGGCCGCGCTCAACCCTGGGACCCGGGGGGGTGGATCGGGGAGCACGGCCGGCACGGGTGGACCGGGGGTTCCACCCAAAGCCAACTGTAAAGCCTCGTGCAGCAGGTTGCGCTCAGTCCAAGTGATTGACGGCAAGTGTCCGTAACTGCCACTGATCAGGTTCCACGACTCGCCGGACGGGTGACAGATGCCGGGGGTGGGGGCCACGATCACGTACCCGCCATGACCACGGGTCTCAGCCAGACAGAGCCCATCTTCACCACTGGCAATCTTGGTGTTGCCGGGTACCTCGTGGTCGGAGATCCGGTACAGCAGGTGCAGCCCACCCGAGGGTGACTGCTCCGAGTAGCCCTCGTGGCTGTTGAGCCGGTCCCAGACGTGCCCGACCCCTAGCTCGTCCATGCGGTTGCTGATGTCGGTGAGGGTTTCCCCATCACACGCCCGACCCTCAATCTCGGTCATCTCCAGGTTGCCGGAGACGGCACCACAGATCAGGGCGAGCCCGTACGGTTTCCCGTTGCCCCACCACTCATCCACCTCACCCAGGGTGGGTATGGAGACCTGGTACGGGGACCACCGGAAGGCGGGACGTTTCGTTTGGTTGGCAAGGATTGGGATGACCGACACTCCGGCCGATTGCCAAGTTTTGGCAATGTCTGCTATCTTCATCTCGTCACCTATCTGGTAGGGGTCCCCTGGTATCGAAAACGCCGAAGGGGACCCTTACTGTTTGCCGAGCGGCCTCGGAAGGTGGTCTTCATCATGGCACCGAACCCACCAGTAGGCTAGAGCCCGAAGCCCCCTCCGGACCCGGAGGGGGCTTCGTTGTTTCAGAAGGGCATTCCGTCAGGTCGAGCCGGCTGCCGTGGTGGCAGTGACGGGCTCTGCTGGGTGGACTGACGAGCCATCCGCTCCAGCAGGGTTTCCTCCTGGGCCGGGGCGTACTCGTGCTCCGGTGTGTCCCAGTGAGAGGCCGGCTGCGGCTGCTGAGGCACATCAGCAGCACCAGCGACGCTGGGTTTAAACCCCGGGTTGGCTCCGAACCAGGACTGTGCCCGACTGACACACTGAGGATCCCCGGTCTGGGACACCAGCTCGAACGGGGCGTTCATGCCCATGGAGCTGACCCCCTTCACCATCCGGACCAGCATTGGATCCGCGCTTCCGAGCTTCGGCCTCAGGCTCTGGATCAGGCGGGCCTGACGCCACCAAGCCTGCCGGGCCACGAGCCCTGGTTGACCGGTCTCCTCGTCAACCTGGTCCAGGTCGACCACGTCAACGATGATCACGTCACTGGGCTTGTCTGGCCGGCTGAACTTCGTCGGGCTATCTGCGACGTAGTCAACGGCCCACACCAGTAGCAGGTGGTTGACCACGTTCTTCGGGTAGCAGCGGTTACCGCCAGCCTCTTCCGGTTCATCGAACTTCATGTTCCCTACTCCTGTTCCGTTTTCTGAGCCGCTTCTGCTGCCATGTTCAATGAGAGTCGCTTGATTGTTGCCTCAGCATCAGCAACGATCTCCTGCCATCTGGCGACCATCGTGAGGGCACGCTCACGTTCCTTGGTCGCCTTCACCATGTCCTTGTACCAGTCAGATTTCTCGGTCATATTCACCTCCCCGGACATCCGGTGTCGTCGGCCCCTCGTTCAAGGTCCCGGCCCGGGTCATACCAGGGACAGAACCCGCACGAGTTGGATGGGGTTGCATCCACTTGCTCCCATCGATGACTCTGCTTCAATACGTCCAGGGATACTACTGTGTGCGCGATTCCGTACAGACGTTTCAAGGCAGCCTCAGCGATGGATCTGTCATAGGTGTCGGCCCAGACGTACATGTCCCGGAGCCAGCCGGCTCGGGGGTAGAACACCAAGGCCACTTTCCTGACCGGCATCCCCAGCTTCTCGTACCCGTACCCGTAGCACTGTATCTGGACCACGTATCCAGGGGGAGGCCCCTCCTTCAGAATCTTCTTCATAACATCAGGGCCGGCTGACTTGTGGTCGATGACGCAGGCGGTTGACCGGTGGTACAGGTCCGAATGACCCTTCACGAACTCGCCCACAGCTACCGGGGTCTCAGTCATCCACTCACTACCACCATGATCCCGGACTGCCTCTTCCAGCCAGGAGTGCATAGCCGTACCCATGATGGATGGCCACGGGTCGTAGTCCACGTTCCGCTCCGGGATACCGGCGAGTTTGTACCCAAGGCGACGGTCACAGGGGTCACCGATTTCGGAAGGACCCACCTCGGTTTGTTGCGCCCGGGGATTGGCTCGCTCCTTGGCCAGGATCACTTCGGTCAGCTCGTGTTTCAGGAGCGCGGCGAATGGGTCGCCCTCGTCCGGTTCAGAGAACATGGGGCACGTTGGATGGGTGATGGTCCCGGGCTCCAGGAGAGGGTGCAGCTCGTTTCCGCATATGACACATCTCCTCAATGCCCGATGTCCTTGATGGTGTCCCGCCGTAGCCACAGGCCCAGGATCCCAAGGTCAAATGCCTGGAACTTCCCGTCCCGGTACCACTGGAACAGCAACTCCTGTGGGACCCCAAGCTGGCTGGCTGCGACATGAAGGGGGGCCAGCTTCTTGATTGGGACCTTGTCCTCGTTCAGGAGTTCCAGCTCCACTGTCGCTGCCCGGTAGAACCGCCCGATCTTGCCAGCGGAGGCGGACCACATCGCGATCTTCGGCCTCTTCTCCCAGGAGGTGTATGTCAACACCGACGTGTGCAGGAACTCTGCCATGACACTGCGGGTCAGACCCAGCGAGTCACGCAGTTCCTTGAGCTTCCTTTGAGCCACAACCGCCCGACCGAGGTCGATGTCGGCCAAGTCATCCATGAACACCTCTATCCGTTGCCTAGCCAGGGGTATCAACTGACTCTAGCCCTCCCTCGGTTAGGTGGGAAGGTACCAAGCGGGTATGACAAAAAGATTCGGCCCCCATCGTCGCGTCTTTTGGGACGCTAGGGGGCCGAATCCTTGACTGGACCCTGACCCGGAGGTCAGATCGGGCGGTCCAGTCGATCCCGTAGGTGCTCTCGACGGTACCCCTCCGTCGTATGATCAAGCAAATGGGACTTTCGCTGGCACAACGGGTGGCACTACTTCCACGGGAGGTTCGGGACCCGTGGATCGACGCCCTGCCGCCAGAGATCCTGCAAGAGATCATCAACGGGGAGTGGTGGTGGGTAGCTCGCCCGGAGCAGATCCCGCCAGCGACCGGGGACTGGCTCGTTGCCCTGGCCCTGGCCGGACGTGGCTGGGGGAAGTCTCGGGCGGGTGCGGAATGGTTGACAGAGAAAGTAATCCAGCACCCGTTTGACGCACACGGTCAGCCGACCGAGTGGCTTCTGATCGCTGAGACGCTCGCTGATACCAGGACAATTTGCCTGGAGGGGCCGGCTGGGATGCTTCGGGTGCTCCAGCGGCGAGGAATCGACTACCGGTACAAGCAGTCACCCAGACCCATGATCCTGTTCCCGGACGGTGCCAAGGTGTACGCCGAAGGGGCCGACGACGAGGATGTCGGGCGTGGCTACAACGCCTCCGGTGCCTGGGTGGATGAGATTTGCAAGTGGCCCAAGCCGTACGAGTCCTGGTACGAGGGCATCCTGCCATCCCTGCGGACAGACCTGATCGGGGATCACCCCCGCTGCTTCGCCACCACCACCCCGAAGCCAATCAAGCTGCTTCAGGAGTGGATGAGCCGGGAGGACGGGACCATCTACCTCATGGGTGGCTCCACCTTCGACAACGCCGCCAACCTGTCCGCCCATGTGCTGCGGGAGTTGAAGCTCCGCTACACCGGTACCGACCTGGGGGAGCAGGAGCTGTACGGCAAGATGCTGGAATTGACCGGTGGTGGCCTGTTTAAGCGCATGAACATCGTCAAGTACCGGATTAAGTTGGAGGAGATGCCGGACCTGGTGTCCACGGTGGTGGGCGTGGACCCCAACCTGACCGGCGAGGACGCCAGCACCGGAATAATTGTTGTGTCAAGGAGTCCGGACAACCACCTGTACGTCCGGGCCGATCGGACGGTGCCGGACTCCGGCCGTGCAGCAGCCCTGGCGATGTGGCGAGCGGTGGCTGAGTTCAGTGCCGACCTACTGGTGTACGAGGAGAACCTGGGTAAGCGGTACCTCCAGGAAGTGCTCCGTGACGCCTATGTCGAGTGCATCGACCTGGGGATGTTCCCAAAGAACTCCTCTCCTCCGATGCTGGCGGTCCACGCCAAACACGGCAAGAAGACGCGGGCAGAGCCGGTGGCCATGCGTTCCGAACAGGGACGGCTGCACATGGTCGGTGAACACGACCTGCTGGAGGATCAAATGGTTCTCTTCGACCCGGAAAGTACCCGGGAGTCACCGGACCGCATGGACGCCCTAGTTCATGCCTGCCTGAAGCTCATGGCCGGCGAGCGGAACCGGATGAACGTCTCCGACCCCAGCAAGTACGACTTCCAGCTCACCCAGGACCTGTATGCCCTGGACCGCCTGCTGTAGCAGTATGGGGCTATGGAGATGTCCCTGAGAACCAAACGATGGAAGCGTGCCTTCCAGGTGTCACTGGTCGTAGGGCCGATCATCTGGCTCGTTGTGGCACTGGTGGTGCTGGCTAGACCAGCGCCGGCCGCAGAGTCAGCCGACCTCACTTTCGCCCGGGAGATGTTGCGCAACTGTCAATTGCAACTGGGACTACCGAACCTGACCAGTGGTGAGCGAACCGCCGCTAATCGGTGCGTGAGTGCGCAGACGAAGCTGATCAATTCCTTGACCGGGCCTAGCCCCAGTCCCACGGCGAGTCCTTCACCATCGGCTAGCCCGTCACCTTCACCATCACCATCACCAAATCCGTCAGCTAGCCCGAGCCCGAGCGTTTCCCCGTCCCCGAGCCCGACGCCGACGCCGACGCCGACGCCGACGCCGAGCCCGACTGGGTTGCAACGGAACTGCTTCGGGGACGTGAAGAACTCGTCCGGTCCCATCGACCAGGCGCGGCTGGCCTCGTGTGGGTATCCGACCCTGGCGTCAACCGGTGTACCTGGCCCCGTGGTGCTCACGGCCTACCAGGGGCCGATGACGATTACCACCAGCACCACCGTCATCGACGGCAAGCGGATCCCGTGCGGGCTGGTAGTCCGGGCCTCCAGTGTGACGATCCGGAACAGCCTGATCACCGGTGTCTGCTTCTGGGGCGTTGAGGTTCAGTCCGGTTCATTGACGATCCACGACAGTGAGATCACCTGTGTCAACGGCACCGGCAACGGGTTGTGGGGACCGAACTTCGTCGCGACCCGTATGTACGTCCACGACTGTGAAAACGCACTGGAGATCAATGCCAACTCGGTGATTCGTGACTCCTACCTCGGTGCAGTGGAGGGCACGAGTGCGGCCCATGGTGATGTCATCCAGTCGCAGGGTGGCTGTGACGTACAGATCCTGCACAACTCCTTCGTTGGCCTGAACCCGATTACCAGCTCTATCATCAGCAACCCGGACCAGAACTGCCGGTGGAGGCTGGACGGGAACTTCTTCAGTGCCGGTGCCTTCACCGTGTACTGCCCGGAGAATGTGGCTGGCGGCTGGATCGTCATTAATAACCGGTTCTATGCCCCGTTCGGTAACTACACCATCGACCCACACCGGCCGGCGTACGGGTTCACGGACGCCTGCGGTGGAGTGGGAGTCTGGACCGGTAACTATCGAGACGATACGTTGGCAGCAGTGAACCGCTAGCGACCAACAGGAGACGCCCCCTATGGCTGGTAGGGGGCGTTTCTTTTTGCCACTACCCCTTGCGCTCTTGGCAACCGTAGAGTAATAGCGTGCTGGTCCTTTCCGTGGTGGTTGGTGTCCTTGCCGTAGCTCGTGTAACCAGACTGCTGGTTGAGGACCAGTTGATGGTGAAGTACCGACAGTGGGTGGTGAGGCGGTGGGGAGAGTCCTCCATGGCCTCATATCTGGCCCACTGTCAATGGTGTACCTCTATCTGGGTGGCCACCCCGATCATGCCGGTGGCCATACTGTTCCCGAATAAGTGGGTCATTGCAGCCCTCGCCATTCCGGCAGCCTCGATGGTTGCCGGCTATCTCTCTGAACGGAAGGGGTAGCCCATGCGCCTGGGCAGCCGGAGGGCTACGTCAGCCGTTCCCACCGCCCATGAGGCACCGAAAAGTCTTGTCGCGTCTGCTGCCCGAATCAAGCTGGACGGGCAGGGATGGAGGAGCTACAAGTTCGGTGACGACACATGGCAGCAGGAAGCATGGCGACTGTACGACATCATTGGCGAACTAAGGTTCGTAGCCAACTGGATCGGTTCCGCCTGCTCCCGCGTGCGTATCTACGTTGCCGAAGTGGACAAGAACGGCCGGGTCCAGCAAGAGGTAAAGAAAGCCAAGATAGCCGGGCTGGCGGACACCCTGTTCGGAGGTCCGGTCAGTAAGGCCGAAGCCATCCGAATGCTCGGCATCAACCTGACCGTGGCGGGCGACGCCTACATCATCGGCCGCAGCACCGATGACCCCACCTCAGACGAATGGTTCGTGCTGTCCTGCTCCGAACTGAAGCGGTACTCCCGCACCGGCCGGGTCACCATGACCAGCTACGACGGCGAGCCCGAGGATCTGAACCCTGAGCGGGACATGATTATCCGGGTGTGGACCCCACACCCTCGGCGTGGATTGTGGGCTGACTCCCCCACCCGGGCGGCGATGCCGATGCTGTGGGAGATCGAGCGGCTGACCCGGTTCGTGTTCGCCCAGATCGACTCCCGGCTTGTCTCTGCCGGCCTCATGTTCATCCCGAAGGAAGTGTCCTTCCCGGACGAGGTGGACCAGGAAGGCAACCCGCTAACCGGTGGGGATGCCCTCACATCCAGGCTGATGAAGACAGGCTCGGCTTCACTCAAGGGTGAAGGTACGGCAGCAGGTGTGGTGCCCACCTTCGCCGAGATCCCGATAGAGGCGCTGGGGAAGATCGACCTGATCCAGTTCACCAGCGAGTTGTCGAAGCAGGCGCTGGATCTGAGAGCTGAAGCCCTACGCCGGTTCGCCCTCGCCATGGACATTGACCCGTCCATCCTCACTGGTGCCGGGGAAGCGAATCACTGGGGTGCCTGGCAGATCATGGAAGGCCAGATCAACGTCCACATTGTTCCTTTGATGAACCGGATCTGCGACGGATTGACCTCCAGCTATCTTCAGCCGGCATTGAAGGCCCTCAAAGAAGACCCGGACCGGTACGTGTTCTGGTACGACACTGCCCCGTTGACTGTGCGGCCGGAGCGGCTCAAGGACACCCGGGAGATGTACGACAAGGGTCTGGTCAGCCGGGAAACGGTGCTCATCTCCGGCGACTACGCCATCAGCGATGCTCCCAGCGACGAGGAGGACTTGGAGCGGTTCACCCGGGAGCTGATGCTGCGGGACCCGAACCTGTTCCAGATCCCAGCCGTACGCAAAGTGGCTGGCTACACCGAGGACATCCTGCCGGCCGAAACCGTGGTCACGCCGCAGCAAGGAATGCCTGGTGCTGGACCGCCCCCACCACCGGCACCACCGACCGGCATCTCACCAACCGCCGGCCCGCCGCTCCCATTGGAAACAGAGGCCCAGAACGCTCCCGGTGGTCCACCGCCAGGACCGCAGGCGGTCACTGCGTCCTTGACTGGGGATCCAGATGCCTATGCGGTGACCAACGCCAATGTGTTCGTGGTGGCAAACGCGGCGGTTGTGCGGGCCATGGAGCTTGTAGGTAAGCGTCTTCTTGACCGCCACCAGCGCGGCAATTGGCCCGGGGTACCGCCTCATGATCTCCATACGCGAATCACGTCCGACAAAGCTGATCGCCAGAAGCTGCTTGCCGGAGCCTGGGATCATCTCACAGTTCTGGCCGAACACCTTGACCCAAGCCTTGACACGGTAGCCCTTGAGTCGACGCTCCAGGAATACTGCTTTGCCTTGATCGAACAACGTGTCCCGCATCGCTCCTCCACCCTCGGCACTGTCCTTCAGCGTAGAGGCTTCCTCCGTGGCCAGCCGTGAAGAGGATGAGAACAGGCTGACAGGAGTGGTAGCCGGTGCGTTGCAGCGGTGGCTGGCCAGTGCCCGAGAGGCGGTGATGAAGCCATGGCGGCAGTACCGGATGATGCCGGACCCTACGGCCATCTACGGCACCCAGGGCGACTGGGACGGCGAAGTCGATACGATCCTGACCGAGATTGGCAAGATCAGCCTGAGCGCCTGGAGTCAGGCGACCGACGTGCCCCCCGTAAGCCGCCACGCCTTCGTAGTAAGTCAGCTAGCCCAGACCCAGAACTTCCTGGTACGGATGCCTGATGAGACATACAACCTGGTGTTCGCCGCCATTACGGATGGCACGAACAGTGGTGAATCAGTGGAGCAGATTGCTCAACGAGTCGATTCCGTGCTCAGCTACACCGGCTCAGAGAACTGGCCGGCTAGGGCAAGAACCATTGCCCAGACCGAGACCACCCGAGCCTACGGAGCCGGCACCTTGGCAGCGGGTATGGAACAGTCCCGGGTCACCGGGCGACTGCTCCGCAAACGTTGGGACACCGAACGAGACGAACGAGTCCGAATCTCCCACCGAGAAGTAGACGGCCAGGTCCGGGACCTCGGATACCCGTTCTACGTCGAAGGGTTCCCACTTATGTTTCCGGGTGATCCAATGGGACCACCTGAGGCGGTCATCAACTGCCGATGCGACCTGGTGATCCTCAACGAAAGGGGGCGGTGATGGATCCGAACCCGGCACGAGGGATGCCGCTCCAGCTACAGAGGTACTGGCTCGCCGGCAAGGGTGCCCTGAAGATCCGCTGGGGTCTGCCCCACGACTTCAACCGGTGCGTGCGTCAGCTCCGGAAGTATTTCCCCACCAACCCCGAGGGCCTGTGCAACATCCTGCACCAGAAGGCCCTAGGCGCTCCTCCCGGGAAAGGTCACCCTGGCGAGGCTGCCATCACGGCTGCCATGGCTGCTCGTGCCAACAACGGGAAGCAGGGGCAGCAGGGATTCGTCCATACCCGTCAGGAACTCAGTGACGCGGAAGCGTTGCTGGCTGCCATGCCAATGCTGGGCAAGCACCTATGGGCCGGACCCCTGGCATCCATCGGGCGACTCACTGAGGAGCCACGGCGGAAGCGGGTGTTTGAGCACGGAGCCCTCCGGCACCGGGTACTGCCGCTGCCCCTGGACTGGCGGGAGCGTACGGCACCGGGGCACGAGGGCGCTGTCACCGTTGGCCGGATCCTGGGCATCACCTACGGCCCCAACGAGGCGGGCCTGGACTTTGCCTACGGCTGGGGTGACTTCCTCGATGAGGACACCATCCCGGACGCGAAGAAGGCCCGGTACCTGATGGAGCAGGGGGTGGTCGGCACCAGCATTGACCCGGGTGGCCCGGTGGCCGGCACCGCTGACCCACTCACCGGGATCGACCACGTCCTGGAGTTCACCATCGGTGGGGCCACCTTGGTCTCCATCCCAGCGTTCAGTGCTATGCGCATCTACTCCCTCAACCAGGATGGAGAGTGGCCGGATGACGACTACGACATGGTCATGGACTTGGAAGGGCCGGAGGAAGAGGACTGTGGGTGCGGGGCTCTGGTGGCGTCCGTCAACCCCTCTGGCTGGAAAGGTCTTCCCCTTGCCCCCCGTGACGCGGTATTTGACAACGATGATGCGGTTAAGCGAATCGCTGCGTGGGCTCAGGTATCAGCGGAAGGTGCTGATACGGCGAAGCTGAAGCGGGCCTTCATGTGGCACGACCCTCGGCTCCCGGAAACTGCCACCACCTCGTACCGGCTCCCGTTCGGTGACATCATCAACGGCCGACTGACGCTGATCTACCACGCCATTTATGCGGCGGCGGCTCTGCTGTCCGGTGCCCATGGTGGACTACCCGACATCCCCGATGCAGACAAGGCTGATCTCCGAAACGTGATCAGTGAGATTTACCCGATAATGGCCGAAGAGTTCAATGACGCCTCAATACGAGCGCCATGGGACCGGTCAGCTCAGGAAGGGATCCAGGCAGCTATGGCAACCGAGACTAAGGAGCCCTATGGCGACGTGAACTATGCCGACCCGGGCTACCGCGACAACAAGAAGAGGTACCCCATCGACACCCCGGAGCACATCAGGGCCGCGTGGGCGTACATCAACGTTCCGAAGAACGCGGCCGAGTACACCGACGAGCAGCTTGAGCAGATCAAAGGACGGATCAAGGCTGCCGCTAAGAAGGCCGGCATCGAGATCGCTGAAGGTGCGGCCATGAAGATGAACCCTTCTCACACCTACGCCATGAGCGAGGAAGGGTACCCGCTCACCCCACCTGCCGCCTGGTTCGAGGATCCACAACTGGAAGGCAAGACGCCCATCACCGTGGAGGGTGACGGGCGACTGTACGGGCACCTGGCTGCCTGGGGTGAGTGCCATCGAGACGTGACTATGCGGGAGTGTGTGCTGGCCCCGAAGTCCAGGCTCGGGTACGCCCCCTACCATCTCGGCACCGTGCTCACCGCTGAAGGTGACACGCTGCGGGTGGGCAAGATCGTGATGGACACCCGGCACGCCGACATCCGGCTCAGTTACGCCGCCGCCGCCCTGCACTACGACAACACCGGAGACGAGATCGCCATTGTCCGGGCCGGCGAGGACGAGTACGGCATCTGGGTGGCCGGCTCCGTGGTCCCGGAGGCCACCCCGAAGAAGGTGGCGAAGCTGCGCCGATCTCCACTGTCCGGCGACTGGCGACGGGAGCAGGGCTCGTTGGAGCTGACCGCCGCTCTTGCCGTGAACGCCCCCGCGTTCCCGGTCTACTCGATGGAGAACGAGGAGCAAATGTCTCTGGTAGCGGCTGGGTCGGTGGTCCCGGAACCGGAGGAATACACAGGACCACCGACTGGAATCAATGTTGCCCTACTCGCCTCCATGGTCCGGGAGCAGATGGACGAAGAGGAGGCTCGTCAGGAGCGGGCTCAGCGCCTGGCCGACCTTCAGGAGGACGAGGAAATCTACGCCCAACGGGAGCGACGCAAGCGGCTGGAGCACCTCTACGCCATGGACCCGGAACTGGCAGCCAAGGCATCGACAGCGGTCGCCGCCGGCGAAGCATCGACCGACTGGGATGCCTGGCTCACGGCGGCTGAGGCTGACCCGTCTGCCCCGTACCAGATCGTTGAGGAAGGGTCCCCGGAGAACGACCCGCCGCTCCCACCTGAGATCGCACAGCAGCAGGCGCAGGCTCCACCGACTCCGGTTCCGGTTCAGTAGCGAGGTGATCTGTGGCGAAGCTGGGCAGTTCCTGGGGTGCAGAAGAAGAACTCATGCACCCCCGGGGCAAGAACGGGCGGTTCATCAATAAGGCTGGCGTGGGCATGGCCATCACTTTGGCCAAGCGCATCCTCGACATGCTTGCCCGGATTGATTACCGCGAGTTCGGCTCGGACCAGCAGGCGTCACAGTACCTGTTCAGCAGCTACAAAGATTGGCCAGAAGCAGATAAGCGTCGGCTGCTGGCCGACCTGCACGACACCAATGTCCAGCTACAGGCCGGACGGATGGACGCATCCACGCAGCGCTTCGTGGACATGATGGATGCTCAGCTTCAGCCGTCCCATGATGACCTGATCCTGCACCGAAGCATGGGTCCGGAAGCGTTCGGCATCGACCCGGCGTTCATGGACGCTGAAGACGGTGGCGTCTGGGACCTGCCTGGAAAGGTGGTGTCCAGCAAGGGATACACCCCCACCCGGATCGGTAGTCCTGGCTCCGGTGGCCCCATCCACATGGCCATCGTCGCCCCCAAGGGCACAAAGATCGCCCCCACCCGTAACGGTCCCAACGACCGTGGCGTGATGATGGACCGGGACCTGCCCATCCGGATCACCAAAGTGGACCGTGATGGACGAGGCGGGTACCACATCACCGCCATCGTTGACACCGAAGGTGGAGGCGAGGAGCCACACCCGCTGCGTGGTGGCGAACGGGAAACCGGTGCCACACCAGAGATGCGGGAAGCCCGAGCCACTGGGGCACCACCATTGGCCCCGACTCAGCGTGCCCTGGGAGAACGGGAAGGACTCGGCCGGGAGGCAGCGCGACAGGAGGCCAACACCCCTGAGGCCAGGGCCGAACGGGAGCGGCAGTCCATTGCGGAACACCAACAGCGGATGCGTGGGCTAGGTGCTACCGAAGCGGAGATCACCGGACCCACTGATACCGGTCCCGGTGGCCCCCCTCCACGGAATGAGCCGATCCACTCCGAATCGGTAGGTGGTGGGGCTCCAGGTAGAGCACCATCACCAGAGCCCGCACCCGAGGAACCGATCCGCACCGTTGACTTCCGGGCTGCCTTCGATGAGGCAGGGATCGGGGCACCCTCTGATGGCCCACGTCGCCGGCAGTTCAACAAGGCGTATGAGGGCATCACCAGTGGGAAGCGGCGTCCCGAGGATGCGCTTCGTGAGCTGGAAGTCGACATCGCCGTCAACAAGCGGCAACTGGTCCAGGACAAGCTCGACGGCACCAGCGACAAGGACCGGGAGTTTGAGCAGGACATCAAGGTTCAGGACCAACTCGCTGACCTGATCGCTGAGCAGCACGGCCTCAAGCGTGGGGTCCGGGAACCGGAGCGGCCGAAGCCAACACCGTCCGGCCAGTCGGTGGCGGAAGAGGACATCGTCAAGCGGGCTCAGCGGGTACGGCCCGGTGAGCCGTCCGAGAAGCCGTTGCTGGAGAAGGCTGCCCAACTCCAGCGGGCCAAGGAGATTCAGACCGGTCGCCGGCACATGACCGTCACCCAGGCCCGGTACCGGACGGCCCTGGAGGTGCTGGACAAGGAGAAGATCGAAGGGGAAGACGGGAAGGTCTACCGGCAGATAGCTACCGGTGTCCGAGGTGGGCAGATGTCCGTGCCCCAGGCCCGTCATGCTGCCCGGGAAGAGGCGAAGCGGTTCCGCAGCGAGGCCGGGATTGCTCACCAGAAGGCTGAGAATGCCTCCGGTGACCGGGCTCGTGGGTTCCGCCGTGAACGGGACGAAGCCCAGGCTGCGGCTGACCGGTACGAGAAGCTACGGGCCGCCCTCCTGGAATCACAGAGTGAAAAGGCCACTGACAAGTACGTCAACCCACCGGAGGAGAAGCCGTTCTCCGAGACTGAAGCAGCCAAGGTACGGACAGCAGTTAAGAAGGCTGCACCGAAGGTCGACCGCACCCCGTTGACACCGGAGGACCGAGCCGACCACATCGTCTCAGATGACTCCCTCACCACTCGCCAGAAGCGTTCCCGACTGAAGTCTCTGGGACTGACACAGGAAAAGATTGACGAACTGGCACCACTGACACCGGTCAAGCGGGCTCCGGCTGCCAAGAAGGCTGCACCCGCTAAGCCTGTCCGTGATGTCACCGACATTGACCAGATGACGAAGGATGAGCTGCTTGCCGATCCTCGCGCTGAGGGTGCTTCCAAGTCCTGGACCAAGGACCGGATCAAGGCTCACATGCGGGGTGAGACGCCGGCACCTGTGAAGCGGGCTCCGGCAAAGAAGGCTGCCGCTCCACGTAAGGCTGCCCCGAAGTCCTTCATGTCTCAACTGACACCCGAGCGGCGAAAGATTGCTAGGGGCTCAGGCTTGCCAGACGATCATCCTCTTCAGCGGATTGCTGGCCGGCTCAGCGACAACAGCACCAATGCAGATGAGATGAACCGCATCATTGCTGACGTCAATCACATGGAGGATGTGAACCAGCTAGGTCGTGAGCTGGGAATCACCTTCCCGTCCTCAATGGACCTCAAGGCACGCAAGACTCACATTGTCATGAGCCTTCGTGCCTTTGGTGGTGGGACCACCCGTCCGACGCCCAGTGATGAAGGGTTCCGTGCCCCGGCGAAGAAGGCGGTGCCAGCCCGCAGGGCTACTCAGGGCCAGAAGCCGACCGCCGAGGAACAGGCAAAGTTCGACCGTCAGATCAAATCCGCCGCCAAGGGTGAGGCCGCAGCCAACTCCTCCGACTTGAGGGCGTACGAGTTCGAGGATGAGCCTGAAAACCAACTCACCGAGAAGCTGGGTAAGAAGACGCAGGACGCCTTTGACGCCTACCGGGCCAGCCCTGGTGCCCTCAACGAGCGCCGTCTTGCTGATGTGGCTCGTGGTGAAAGCACGGAGCAGATCCGTGAGCAAGTACGGCTCATGGATGAGGCGTTCCAGAACCCTGACGCCAAGCTGAAGTCTGATGTGGAGGCTTGGCGAGGGGTCGATGGCCGGCGCATCTTCGGTGACCTGAGTAGGGATGAAAGCCTGGAGGGGCGCACCTGGGACGATCCTGGCTTCACCAGTGCCTCAGCCAACAAGGATGTTGCTGTCCGGTTCGCCATCGACAACGCGGATGCCCAACCGGTTGTGATCAGGATGGTGGTCCGCAAGGGAACCGGCATGGTCGGCATGTCACCCGTGGAGGGTGAAGAGGGGGAGATGCTGTTCCCCCGTGGTGCCAAGTTCCGGGTTGTTCGTGACCATGGTGTCAGCCGGTTCAGTCACCCAGATTTCCCGGGGGAGAGGAAGAGTGCCCGGTACGTTGACGTTGAGGCCGTCTTCCCTGATCAGGAGGTAGCACCGGGCAAGGAGGCTGGACCAACCCTCACCCGTGAACGCCTCGAAGCCATGGAGCTTGGCGAACTTAGGGACATTGAGGATGACCTTGGGATCAAGCGGTCCAGCCTCAACAAGCAGGACCGGATCGACGCCATCCTGGAGAAGACCGGCACACCTGTCGGATCCCGGGCTCTGCCCTCCGACCAGAAGAAGGGCTTCGATGAAGCCTGGGAGGAGAAGGGTTTCGAGGCACCGCAAGGTTCCGCTAACGCCTCCTTGCAAGAGATCCGGTTCGACATCTCCTCCGGGAAGATCACCCCCGATGAAGGGATCCGCCGCCTAGAGACAGAGATTGACCTCAACTCCTCCGAGATGATCGACATGGATCGGACACTCAAGGGAGACCTAACCCCGGATGAGCGTCTGAGTCTACTGCGGCAGCGCAAGGAACTGGGGCAGTCCATCCGTGCCCAGGCCGATGCCCGTGTGTTCCTGCGTGACTACTTCGGTAAGGACGAGAAGAAGGCACCGGAGGCTGCACCAGCACCCACCTCTGATGAAGTCCGGGAGATTGAGGTCGAGAACGCCGTCCGTGCTGCCCTTCGTGACATTGGCAAGCCCTCCAGTGACTTCGTCCGTATCACCGAAGTAAAGGGCCGGATGCCGAAGTCGATGACGGATGCCGAAATCGACGCGGCAATAGTCCGCATGAGTCGGGCACGTACCGCCAACATCGCACCACAGGCCAACCAGAAGACACTGACAGCCGAGGATCGGGCCAGAGCCGTAAAGCTGGCCGGTGAAGATAACCACCTCATCTCGGTTGCGGATCAGTCACCTCGCCCGCTTCCTGGCGCTGCACCAGTACCTGTCAAGAAGGCTGCACCGGCAAAGAAAGCGGCCCCAGCTAAGCCAGCCCGTGACGCCACTGACCTGGATCAGATGACCCAGAAGGAGCTGGTAGCTGAGGCCGGCAAGAGGGGTGTCCCGGTTGGGGCGTCCTGGACCAAGGACAAGATCAAGGCAGCCCTTCGTGGTGAGGGGCCAGCCAAGCGGGTCCCGGCAAAGAAGGTGGCACCAGCTAAGGCGGCACCTAAGCGGGTACCTGAGGCTCGCATCACGAGGCCGGACCCCAACGACCAGTTCACCGTGCTCCCCCCAGGTGAACGAGGATCCAGTGGTGACGGTCGGCTTGGCCCTGACGCACCATGGGGATACTACGGAGCCTCCGGTGCCCTGGTCCGGGCTCGTGGTGATGACCAAGAGCCCCGGTACCTGCTCGTCAAAACCTCGGAAAAGGCTGATGCCAAAGGTAAGTGGCAACTGCCGGGCGGTGCCCGAAACAGTTTGGAGACGGTGTACCAGGGCACGGCCCGGGAGATGCAGGAGGAGATCGGTGTCAGCGAGGCCGACCTAGAGCGGTTGTCTCCGGCTGGCCAGCATAAAACTCTTCCAGACCCGCACGGCTGGACGTACACGTCCCTGGTGGCTGACTCACCACGGATGTTCGATGTCAAGCCCAGCCACAAGGACACAGTGGATGCCAAGTGGCTGACCCGGGCTGAGGTTGAGGAACTCATTGCCAACGACGAGATTCAGGCAGACCTGAAGAAGGTGCTGCCGGATCTGATGGACCACGACATTGCCGATGCCCTGGAGCCTGATAAGGACCCGCAGGACGCTCTCCAGGACCTATTCGGGCGACTCAGTGACATGGGTCGTCGGGCACCGGCTCTGGACTGGACCCCGCTTCACCGGGCAGCTCAGAGCATTGCCAACGGTGATGACACCAAGGTAGTAGCCAGGCGTCTGCGCCTGGATGCCCTGAAGACTGAGTCCAAAGAGGATGCTGAGACGCTTCGTCACCTGGCTGACGACCTGGGGAAGAAGAGGAAGGGTAAGCCTGAGTACATCAACGACCAGGGGAACGTGGACCTACGCAAGCTGGCTGGTGAGACTAGTGGAGTTGACTGGGACCGATGGAGCCCCGAAGAGGGTGCCCCCACCTGGCACGCCGGCACCGCCCTTTATGGAGGAACCGCCAACCCTGGCGAGATGCGGCGTAGGTACGAAGATGAGAACCCGTTCCATAACGCCTTCCATTACTGGGAAGAGGAGGCTGAGCAAGGCTTCGATCCACGTCACCCCCGGGCCAAGCTGGTCAAACGTATGCGGGAGACGGCGGCACGCTGGCGGGAGGTTAAGAAGGATGCCATAAAGGGCAGGCACCCAATGGCCCAGAATCCTGCCCGTAAAGCAGAGATGGATTCCTACATCGCCAAGGCCGACGATGCGGCCACGGCGGTGGAGCGGCTTGCCGATGCCCTGGAGAAGGCCAAGGTCCCACCGAAGCCCAGATTCAAGACCCTCGGCGGCACCGTCCTCGGTGACCCGGTCCCGATCGAGGAGCAGCGGTTCCAGGCCCGCTACGTGAAGCACGCACTAAAACACCGTGGCGAGTCCATCCCCACTGAGCTGACCCACAAGCGCGGCAGGCCAATTGCCGAACTGATCCAGGAAGGACAACGCCGTCCTGGCTTGACCGACAAGGAGAACAAGGCCCTCGACCTGTACATGATGGCGGCGGTGGCAGACCAACTGAACGGGTCACTGCGCAAGGGTCGCAACCTCCACGGAACCGGGACCACGCCAACGGGAACCGTTGACCTGGATGAGGTTCAGATCGGCCTGGATTCGGCCATCGCTGACAGTGTGATCGACAGGGACTCGGTTCTGTGGCGCAGTGCCATCACGGCTAATGCCGACTACCGCAGGCTGGTTCCTGGGGCCATCTACACCGATGCAGGCTTCGTCTCCACCTCCTTTGATGAGCAGGGGGCTCGCCGGATCATCGGCTGGCGCAAGAGTCGTGGTGACTTCCCCTCGGGGCGTAAGCCGATGCTGTTCAAGATTCTGGCCCCGGCTGGTACCCATGCCGCCCTGGGTCACGAAGGGGTCCAGGAGGCACTCCTGCCGCGAGGGCAACAGTTCCGGGTGGTCCGGGTTGATGACTCCGGCGACATCCCGGTCGTCATCATGGAGGTTCTGCCGAACCAGCGTGACATTGCTGGCGTCCGTGGGCAGAAGCTCATTGATGATTTCGACTACGACGCGACAGTTAAGAGCACTAGTGGCCATTCACTGGGATCGAGAGGTGTTGGTGACATCTGGCTTGGCCGGATCTACCAGGAGCAGGGCTACAACGGACCACCAGAAGTTGTCACCAAGGAACGTATGGATGAGGTCGTTCGTGACGGTGGCATCGAGGTTCACCGTGGAATTAGCAGTCACGGAGACTACTCCGCAGCCGAGCTGGCTGAGCGTTACCGGTCCGGTGACTACTACCCCGGCCTTGGCATCTATGGCAACGGCAGTTACTCCGCTACCGACCGGAGAACGGCCCTGGGTTACGCCAGTGGCAATGATGAAGGAGTCCTTCGCATAGCACTGCGACGTGACGCCCGGATTATTGGGTCGGAAGAACTCCGGAAGATGACGACTGCCGGTGGGGGTAGCCAGGCAGCCAAGGACCTACAAGCTGCACGGCAAGCTGAACTAGACAAACTGGACCCGAACGACATTGTTGGTATCACTGCCGTAATGGAGAAGTACGACCAGCTTTCTGCTCGACTCAGTGGCCGTAGCCGAGTCCTGGCTGACTACGGGCGACGGGCAGCCTTGCTCGGCTACGATGCAATCAGGGTGGATGAGCCGGGGCTCTTTACTGGGGCACCGGCAACCTCCAAGATTTATGTGATCCTCAACCGCACCGCAACCTATGTACAGGAGGCAGGGTGATAACACCTGACATTTCACGAGCAATCGCCGTGGTCAAGGCAGTCCTGGACCTGGAGACCGACGATCCTGGCCTGCTCCAGCTCATCAAGGCGGGAGAAAAAGCTAAAACGGTCAAGGACCTCCCTGTCTGGGCTCAGGCCGTGCTGCACTACGCAACCGCTAAGGCTGAGTGATGACCCTCCCGCTTGAGTACCGTGACTTCGCCAAACGGTTCGTGGACGAAGAGGCCCAGATCCTCGATGCGCCACCACCACCGCCAGGTCCCCGGGACCTCAGTCCAACCACAGCATGGCGAATGAACGAGGCTGCCGAGGAAGGTAGGAAGAAGCTGACCAAGGTTGAGCTTCTTGAGATCCGGAGGGCGTATGACCCAACGGAAGATACTGACGCCTCAAAGGCTGATCTCATCCGCGACATCACACAATGGGTCCGAAGGTCGAAGAAGGAGTAAATCAATGCCATGCGCCTGTAACGGGAGTACACCTGCCGCCCCCGGACAGAAGTACGAGGTGATCCTGCCCAACGGCACCCGTAAGACGGTGGACAGTGAGCACGACGCCCGGGTTGAGGTAACAAAGGCCGGTGGGGGTACCTTTTCCCCAACTAGGTGATACTCTCGCCTTGATCGCATCCTGAGCTGAGCGCCAGGATCTCCGGTGACGGCTGTGGGCCTGCCGGGAAGTTAACGACACTTCCTGAGTAAGGACCCAGCAATGACTTTCCAGATTCCTGAATCTCTGAACCAGTTCAGCGTTGCTGGACTAGAGGACCTCAAGCACCAGGCCAAGACGGAGTTTGACTCCCTCATCGCGTCGGCGTCTGCGGATAGCCCCGATGAGGTGCTTGACCACCTGGAGCAGCTCCAGGAGTTCACCCGAGTCAAGGTGCCGGCTGAACTTGCCAAGCGGGAGAGCAAGAAGGACCGCTTCTCCGCACTCACCGAGCCGGACCCGGAGCCCGAGGGTGACCCGGAGCCTGAGCCGGACCCAGAGCCGGAACCGGCAATCGTCGCCTCCGCAACCACCAGTGCCAACGGCTCAGCCACCAAGGTGAAGATCGTGGACCTGGTGGGCACGGCACCGGAGCCGAACATCCCGGTCAGCAACCGCCCCCGCTACTCGGCCCTGGTCGCAGCGGCCGGCGTGCCCAACTACGAGGCCGGTGCCCCGCTCGACACGCTCCTGGAAGTTGCCAAGGCGTTCGAGTCCCGCTCATCCAGCCACGGCCGCATGAGCGGTGGCCGGGGTGAGGGTCCGATCATGTACCCGGTGGCTCAGCTTGTCCGCGACTACCCGGACGAGTTCTCCCTCCAGGGCGACGAGACGGACTACCCGAAGCTGCTCAAGGTCATGGACGAGACCCGGCTCCCGGGTGGCTCCCTGATCCGTTCGGTGGAGCAGCGGTACAAGGAGATCCAGGCCAACCACCCGGAGCGTGACGCCCTGGTGGCGGCGCAAGGATGGTGTGCCCCGTCCGAGACGGACTACGACATCTGTCTCCAGATCACCACGGACGGTCTATTCGACGCACCCGAGGTGCAGGCCCGTCGTGGCGGCATCCGGCACAACACCGGTATCGAGTTCGACTCGATCTTCGGTGGCGGTTCCTGCGACAGCCCGACTGGCTTCTTCGACCTGACTGAGGCCCAGGTGGCTTCCGGCACCACGAAGACCTGTCTGGAGATTCCGTGCCCGTCCTTCGAGGACACCCGGCTCGGCGTCACCGGGCTCTGCCTCACCGGCAACATCCTGGCCACGCGGGGATACCCGGAGTTCACGGCCGCGTTCACCCGTGGTGCTCTGGCCGCTTCGGCGCACCAGATCAACAAGGAGCAGATCGCGGATGTGGTGACCGGCTCCACGGCGGTGGCTCTGACCGCACTGGCACCGTGGGCCACGGACGCTTCGGTGGTCAGCCAGGTCCTGTCGGCGGTGGAGATGGCCATTGTGGACATCAAGTACCGCCTCCGGATGCAGCGCAACGCCACGCTCGAAGTGGTTATGCCGTTCTGGATCGGTGCCCAGATGCGGGCGGACTGGATCCGGCGTAACGCAGTCGGCGGTGGCCCAGAAGCCCTCTGCCTGGCGGACGCGGCTATCACGTCAGCGTTCTCCTGCCGTGGTGCCCGGGTCCAGTACGTGTACGACTGGCAGGACGCCTTCGCTACCTGTGCAGCGTCCGGCTCGCCCGGTTCGGACACCCCGATCACCTCGCTGCCGACCTCGCTCCAGTTCCTGGTCTACCCGGCCGGTACTTGGATCCGGGCAGTCAACGACGTGATCACGCTCAACTCGGTGTACGACTCCACGAAGCTGGCCACCAACCAGGTGACCCACCTCTTCACAGAGACGGGTTGGGCCATGGTGAAGATGTGCCCGGTCTCCAGGGTCTACACGGTCGGTATCTGCCCGAGTGGTTCAACTGGCCTCCAGCGGGTTGTGACCTGCTAGGTCTCCTAGGGGGGTCGGGTAACCGGCCCCCCTCCAGCCACTAGGCATGGAAGGAGATCCAGGTGGCCAACCCCCCTCCGCAGTTACTACTCACTGCACCGCCCCCACCGCCGAGGCCGTACGGTCTGTTCGACGTGGCGTTGGGGCCGATGCCGTTCCCATCCGCGAACTCGGTAGGTGGCGGTGTCCAGTACGTCCCGGACACCTGTGAAGACGGCATCTACCTCTACGCCATGAACTGCCCTGCGGTCTCCGGATCCAAGACGTTCATGGGCGTGGAGGCGGCCATCTCCGGTGCCCCGTTCGGTGTGGTTGCTTCCTACTCCTGTGGCCCGGTCGGCTTCTCCTTCGAGGAGGCGGCAGAACGGGTCCGGACCCGGATGGCACTGCACGAGCAGCGGGCGGTGGAGAAGCGAGTCTGGTCCGGTACCACCCTCGGCAATGACCGTGGTGTCATCGCTGGTCTGTTCCGCAACGCCACCGACCTGGGTGCTAGCGCCTGTGTCACCGACGCGGTGGCGAAGCTGGAGCAGGCCCTGGCCGACAACGGGATCGTGGGTGGCCTGATCCACGCACGGCCCTACATGGCCTCACATCTGGCTCAGGCCCACCTCCTGGAGAAGGGGCCTGGACGGAGCTGTGTCACCAAGCGGTACACCCCGGTGGTGTTCGGTGAGGGTTACGACGGCACTGGTCCGGCCGGCGAGGCGGTGACGGCCACGGTGGAGTACATGTACGCCTCCGGCCGTATCGCCATCTGGCAGGACGCGGAAGTCTTCATCCCACCGCCAGGTCAGGTGCTGAACAAGAGCACCAATGAACTGAACCTGGTGGGTGAAAAGATTTTCGCCGCTGCGGTCGAATGTGGTGTCTGGACCACGGCCGTTACCCGCTCCTGCGCTACTACAGGGGTGGTGTAAATGACCACCGTTGTCCACTACGACAGCAACTGGACTCTCAAGGTGCTGTTGGACCTGGCCGACAACCCTAAAGACGTAAAAACCACCACGGACTTTGATGGGCCAGCCGTGGTGGTTCCTGATGAGTTGTACGAGCGTTACCTCACGTACCAGTCCCTTGATTCTTCGTCGCCTATAGAGCCGAAGAAGAAGGAGAAGTCAACATGACTACGGTGTGTTTTACCCCGTGGAAAGTCCCCCGGGTTCGCGCCACGTTGCTGAGTTCCTGTGGTGTACCGGTCACCGGGTGCTCCACCGTGGTGACGGATGGAATCATCTCCATCGAGATGACCAAGGAATACGAGGAGCGGGAAGAGTTCTTCGTCAAGAACGGTGACGGTACCTTCTGCGTGCGGGAGACCAACCCACCGATCCTGAAGTGGCTCAACCTGACCCTGACGTTCTGCAACGTGGACCCGGACCTGGTCTACATCATGACGGGCGAGCAGCGGGTCTACGACGATGCCTCTTCACCCAACGCGGTGGGCTACTCCACCGACGAGGGTGCCACCGCCAGTGCCAACTTCGCGCTGGAGACCTGGACCCGCATCAGCGGTGCCGGGGTCTCCTGCACGGGTGGCCAGGAGTACGGCTACACCGTCTTCCCGTGGGTGGTTGAGGGCACCGTTGGTGATATCACCTACGAGAACGGTGCCGCCAACTTCGTGGTGAGCAACGCCCGGACCAAGAGCACGTCACCGTGGGGCCTTGGCCCGTACATGGTGGACTACTCCGACAACCCGGCCGGCTCCACCACTCAGATCCCGCTCCTGACGGCCATCAGGTCCACGGAGCACAGCCGGATGTTCCTCACTCGGCTGGCACCACCGACCGCCGTCTGCGGTTGCCAGACTCTGGCTGACCTGACTCCGTAGTCTGGAAGTGACGGCTTGGCGGTTTGATGAACGGGAGGCGTGATGGTTGACGTATACATCGCGTCTCCCGTTTTGCCGTGCTCAGGCTGGGACATTGAGGTGTCAGCCTGCTGCCCCGAGGTCAGTGGCAGCGCCAGCGAGGCCACCATCCTGGCGGGGCTCGAATACGGGGCCTTCACGGTATGGGCCGCCACCGGTCGCCGGTTCGGTCTGTGCCCCCGCACCGCCCGTCCCTGCGGTCGAACGTGTAATAACCAGGGCACCTACGGCTACTACTGGTCCGAGGGCACCTGGCTGCCCTATATCTTCAACGGGGCCTGGCGTAACTGCTGGTGTGGCTGTAATGGCTTATCCGGTTGCTGCTCCTGTGCGCCCGAGTGCGAGCTGTATCTCCCGGCCCCGGTTCACTCCATCATCTCGGTTACCCAAGATGGTGTGACGGTTGACCCCAACACCTACCGGGTGGATAACGGGAGATGGTTGGTCCGTACCCACAATGAGTCCACTGATGACTGCTGGATCCAATGCCAGAACTACAACCTCGATGAGGGTGCCGACACTTTGATCGTGGAGTATTACCAAGGCATCGCGGTCCCCAATGTGTTGAAAAACGCGGCCGGAGAACTTGCCTGCGAGTGGATAAAATCCTGCCTCGGACTCCCCTGTCGGCTCCCACAAAGGGTTACCTCTGTTGCCAGGCAGGGTGTGTCCATCTCCATGGTTAACGTGGACGACCTGTTGAAGATGGGGCTCACCGGAGTACAAACCGTGGACCAGGTGATAAGAAACTTCAACCCATATGGCCTGGTCAGTCGCATGGGGATAGCGTCACCTGATGATCCCGTCACCAGAACTACGACGTGGCCCTAATGGCTGAAGACCAGTTCGTCCTTCCCTTAGCCAACCAACTGTTGGCTTGTCTCTGTGCCCAGACTCAACTTCAGCCCAACCCTCCCCAACATTGTTGTTTCCGGGTCGGGGTGGAGATTGCTCATGATGCTGGAGTGTGGACCGATCTTTGCTGTGAAGGTATCGCCTATGTTGCCTTAGGTGACACCTTCCCTTCCTCAGCATCTTTCCCCGAGCAGGACATTGTCAGGCAGGCCAACACTGTATGTGCTCCACCTTCATGGGCTCAATACTTCAAGGTTGGCATCATCAGGTGTGCCCCCACGGGGGATGAGAGCCCACCTACCTGTGACGACTGGAATGCTGCTTTCCTCCAGAACGTGTACGACGGGCTCACTCTGCGTCGGACCCAGTGCTGCATCCGGGACTACGTGACCACCAACGATGAGCTGTTCCTGGGGATGTCGGTGGTGATGGAGCGCCAGGTGCAGGGAACCCCGCAAGGCGGGTGTGTAGAGAGGTATTTCAATATAGCAATCCAGATTCCGAATTGTGATTGCTGATCTTCGATGGCCACCGTCCGAATCAACCATGCTGTGGTCCGTGTGCAGAGCAACGAAATTGCAGTCAGGTTGATCACCCAGGTCCTGTACGAGATCCAGTTCGAGGCTAAGATCATGGCGGCGGGTGGTCCGTACTCAACCGGACACCTAGCCGAAAGCATTAACACGAGGGGTCCCTTCGTCTTTGGATCCAGCGTCCGAGGGAGCGTGGGTACTGACCTCCCGTACGCTGCCTCCGTGCATGACGGTGCAGAGATCCACCCCATCTTCCCCAGGGGCTACACCGGCATTTATAGATTCGGTAGCCGTCGCCGGCCTCAGCTCCGGTTCTTCTGGCGTAAGGCTGGTCATGTGGTGTACCTGCCACAGATCCCCGGCAGTCCGTCGAAGTTAGGGATCTCCCACCCTGGTATCAAGTCTGGTAAGAAGTACCTAACCGAGCCCCTCCGTAACGCCGCACGCCGGCACCGGATGAGGGTCCTCACCTTCTAACGCGAGGATCTGATTACATGACTGAACCCGATCCAGGTAGAGACACCCGAATCGTTGACATCAAAGGCCGCCAGGTAGTGATCAGGATGCTGGAGGGGGCTCAGCTCGCCCTCCTGGCTCGTGAATCACGGGTCCTGCAACAGGACCATGCCGACAACGCCCGGAAGGTGACCGGGGCCGCTCGTATGTTCGACATCCTGGAATCCATGGTGGTCCAGGATGAGGACCAGGAGTACGTCTCCGACCTCATCGCCACCGGGAAGGTGGAGCTGAAGGAGCTAACCGCCTTCATCTCGGCATTCAAGGACGAGGACCAGAAGCCGAGGGTGCGCCGTGGCAGGCCGCCGACCAAGCGGAGCTAGTCCCAGTCCAGAGTCCACCAGGGTCACCATCCCGAAACTGAACAAGGACCCGATCTGGTCCCTGAAGCCGTGGCCGGTCAGCGTCGAGATCTACGGGCGCAAGCTAGAGATCCCAGCCCTGCCAGCGGTGGACTGGCTCGCGGTGCTGATGCAGGCCGAGCTAACCCTGGACGACTTCATTGACGAGATGCTCCCGGCCGCCGAGGACATGCTCTTTGACTCCACTCTGAGCCTGGAGGAGTTGTACGAGGTGTGCCTGGAGGTGGTCAGTACGGCCTCCGGTAGGCCGTGGTGGGTCACCCTGCGGCTCATTGGGATAGCCAAGGAGTCCTGGCACATTCTCAGCGGGGAGATGCTCAAAGTAGACGCCACCCGGATGTCCCTGTCCGGGTGGCTTGACGTTTTGCTATTGGTCATTCTTCACAGCATGGACCCGAAGGACACGACGATGTTCTCCATGAGGCTGGAGGCAGCCCCCGCCGATGTGGAGGTGCCCGAGGAGGAGATGGAAATGTCGGCCAATGCCTTCCTTAAGATGGCCGGACAGTTATGATGAGCCTGCGGCGCATAGGCTAACTGCCCGCACCACTGGCTTGGAGGGGTGGTGTCGTGACGCTGCCAGCCGGCAGGGTTTGGGTAGAGGCCCATGCCGACACCTCTGCTGTTCCCGGTGAGCTTGAAAGAGGTGTCCGCAGGGGAGCCGAGGCCGCTGACGATGATCTCAGGGACGCCGGCCGCGACATGGGTGATGCCATGGCTGACGGTATGGGGGGGCGTCTCAAGAGCCGGATCCCGGGCATTGCCAGGTCCGTGGAGCGGGAGTTCGGCAAACGGAAGATCAAGGCGGATGTCGACTTCGACGTTGACGAGGGCCTGATCCCGGATGAGATCGAACGAGCCTTCTCTCGGGTCTTCAAGCCTGGTGGCCCCCTCGACACCCTGGAGCGAGGGGTCGGTGATGCGGTAAGTTCCGGCATCGGTGCCGGGTTCAACGTCTCCGGCCGTGGACCCCTGATCGTCCTCCTGCTCCCGTTCATCGGTGCCATTGGTGCCCTGATCGCTGCTGCGGTACAGGCGGTCAACGGCCTGATCTCTCTGCTGTACCTAATCCCGAGCCTCATCGGTGCCATTGCCCTACAGGCGGGAGTCCTGTTTCTTGCCTTCAGGGGTGTGGGTGAGGCAATAGCTAAAGCCTTCTCTGCCAAGACCCCGAAGGAGTTCGAGAAGGCACTTGAGGGGCTAAGCCCACCGCTACAGAAGTTCATCCGGAGCCTGCTGCCACTGAGGGAACTCTTCAACGATCTCAGTGACCTGGCTCAGCGAAACTTCTTCACTGCGTTCGGCACAGTGCTTGCCAGCTTCGCCAAGTTCATGCGGTTTAACCTGGTCCTGGCGGTGGACAAGCTCAGCACCGCGTTCGGCCTCTTGTTCAGTCAGTTGGTGGCCTTCTTCGAGTACCCCCGGTTCCAGGAGTTCTTCAAAGGTCTTATCGACTCAACTGAAAAATGGATCCAGGCTCTTGGCCCCGCCCTGCTCTCCCTTCTTGAAGGCTTCACTGAGCTTGGCATAGCGGTGAAACCTTTCCTGGACTGGTTCGGTGCCGGGGTCGCTAAGGGCATTGCCGACTTCGGCAAATGGCTTTCGGGTTTGTCGGCAGATAAGGAGTTCCTGGCCTGGCTCGAAGACATGAAGGAGACCCTGAAGGCAACATGGGCGTTTCTGGGTAAGACCATCGAGGCATTGAAGGTGTTTGCTCAGGTGGTTGACGAGGCAGGCGGCAAGGAGATGATTGATCAGCTCATGTTCCTGATTGATCAAATCATCATCTTCCTCAAGACCGACTTCGGTAAAGACAGCATCAGGGCTCTCTTGGGACTGCTTCTCAGCCTTACTGTCGTAGCAGTCATCCTCATAGGAGGGTTCCTGTCATGGCTCGCCATTCTGAAGTACATTGGCGACTTCCTAGCGTTCCTTGTCATAGGGATCGGAAAGTTCTTCACTGAGACGATCCCCAACATCGTTGAAGGGTTCATCGAGTGGGTAAGGTCATCGGGGCCGAGAGTCTACGGTGCCTTCACAGCAGCCTTCGAGATGGCCAGGCAGGCAGTTGCAGAAAGACTCGAAACCATCAGACAACTGGTTATCGGGATACCTGACCGACTGAGGGACATTATCGCCAACATAGGTACCTTCATGTACAACGCGGGCAGGACTTTCGTCCAGAGGATGGCTCAGGGAATCCTGGACACCATTCCTGGGCCACTCCGGTTCGCCATGTTCGCTGTTGGTGCCGAGATCGGTGACAGTCTTCCCAAATCTCCCGCCAAGATCGGACCCCTCTCCGGCGAGGGTGATCCACTCAAGGGTGGACAGAGGATCATCCAGCGACTGATCACCGGTATGCAGATGGAGACCCCAGCCCTCGCCGCCGCCAGCTCCCAGGCGACAGGAAACATCATCTTCGGTCCGGGCTCAGTGAGGGTGGGCTTTGAGGGAGCAGTACCTACACAGGAGCAGGCACAGATGACCGGCATGGCAGCCGGTCGTGGGATCACCAACGCCATCGCGGCACGGAACACCCGACTCCAGATAAGGACCATGTGACATGGGTAGCTACAACCCCTACGTGCCGCAGATCCTGGGTCAGGAGTTCGTACCGATCCGGGAAGAGAACCTGCCATTCTCCCCGGCCGTTAACGCCATTGAGCTAGGAACATCGTTCCGACTGGATACCGCCCGCACTGTTCGTGACGCCCGGTTCTACACCACCCAGTTACCGGCTGCCCAGAACGCCTTTCAGACTGCACTGGTCAACATCTATCCAGCCGGCCTGGAGGATCTCACCGGCCCAATCAAGCAGGTCATCATCCCGGTTTCCCTGGGTGCCGTCACCGGCTCAAACGTCACCGTCTTCGGCGACAATGCTGCCGACGCTGTAGCCCAGCCAGGACTGGCCTCTAAGCGGATCCGCTTCCTGAACAACGCAGGTAGCGCCCAGCGGGTGAGTTTCTGGTTCAACGTCAGTTCCGCAGGTCCGATGCTGGCCAACAAGCGGATCCTGAACGTGTCCCTGCTCTACGCCGGGTACCTGACGGACACCAATGCCCTCGGGGACAACATCCCGTTCGTGAATCCGGACCCGGGCTCGTTTGCCACCATCGTGGAACAGAGGAACGACCTCGGTACCGACATCGACTTTGTGGGGCCAGCGTTCCTGTCCAATGCCGGTTCACTGGCCCAGTTGGCAACCATCCCTGGCTTCTCTTCCGGCAACCCTGGTGCCAATCAGGTGATCGGTGTTCTGAACCTGGGCGATGTCAACAACTTCTGGGACCCAACTCTTGCTCCAACCGCCGCAGACACAAGCCGGATGCCGTGGAGGTACGTCGACCTGCTCCGGTTCGAGCCCAGCTTCCCCAACGTCAACCGACAGAATATCCGGATCACCTTCCAGATCCCGGCCGCACTCACCAATGCGGAAGGATCCCTGGACTACTTGGCGATGCGGGTCATCTACTGCGAAGAGAACCGGGTGGCGTACGGGGGGAAGCGGTTCAACCCGTACAACCTAGGCGTCAACATCATCACCATGCGGGACCTGACCTTCACCGCTGACCCGTCACTGGCGATCGGGAACTACACCGCCACCCTGTCCTATGTGAACCCTGGTGAGGTTGACTACGACGACAGCCTCAAGACCGGCGTCCCTCTCATCAACGGCCTCCGGGAGCTGTACTCCATCCCCTCCCATCCAGGCGTAGAGGTGGATATACCGTTCCCGCTCGCTGACCGGCTCGGTGACACCTTCGAGAAGGTAGACACCCCGATACATGGTCAGTTGACCCTGCACGGGACCACTGGTGCCCCTTTGGTGGAGCCTCAGGTCTACGGTCGCCAGGCCATTGGTCAGGTGTACGGAACTGCCACCGTCACCCAGGAGATCCATGACGGGCTCGCCGGAGGTTCAGCTTCATGGCCCTGGGTCCGTTACATCGCCAGGCGCTTTGGGGACACCACGGTTCCCCTGACCCTCACAGGTGCGACCCGGTCGGTGGACATCACTCCGGTTGAATTTGACGCCCTGGACGAGATCCTCGACGGCTGGAAGGAGGTCACCCTACGGTTCGACACCGCACCCACCATGGGTGCCGGCACTCAGCCGCAGTTTGTCTGGTCCGCTGCCGGCGAGAAGGCCGGGAACCGCTGGGAGATCCTGGGTGCCAGCGCCCCGGCAGTCTCCGGTACACCAGGCAACCCGTTCAACTTCGTCCCCAGCACCCAGCTCCTTAGTGCAGCCACCTATGGTCAGCCGGTTTCTGGGGCCATCATCAACATGGGCTGGATCCCGCAAGGTGTGGGCTCCCCCTGGGTCACCGGTACTTCCGATGACAACAGCTCCGACGCCTTCATCATCTTCGCCCAGGACATGCCAACCATCACCGGGTTCGCAGTCACCACCTTCTCGCAGGCCATCACCGGGATAGGCCAGGACTGCGGGGTTGATCCGTGCTGCATACCCACCGACATCGTGTACAACCGGATCACTTGGCCGTTCCCGCCTAACACCAGTTATGCCACTGATGCCTTTGAGCGCACCGTCGCCGCTGGATCGTGGGGTGATGCTGACATTGGTGGGACCTATACGATTCCTGTCGGCACGGCAGAGTTTTCAGTTAATGGGACTCAGGGGTCGGTTGTCACGGCGTCCTCTGCGGACAGATTCGCCGTCCTCAGTGTCGGTACAGACTTTGATGTCACCGTTGACACGGTGCTCAACAATGTCGTAGTTGGGACCTCGGCTCGACCCGGAGCGGCTGGCCGATACACAGACATCAACAACCATTACGCCGCCAGGTTAGAGATCGACAACGCCGGGACGACGGCCATAGCAATCATTAAGCGTGTTGCCGGTGTCCTCAACTTTGTCGTTGGGCCAGTCACCTTGCCCATAGTCGGAGGGTCCGGAGGTGCCATAACGATCAGGTTCCTGGGCAAGGGGTCAATACTCAAAGCCAAGGCATGGGTGACCGGCGAACCTGAGCCGGCGATGTGGAACCTTGAAACAACGGACACCGGTCTCACTACTGGCAGTCTGGCTGGGGTTTATATCCGTGACGTAGGTGGAACCGGCAACACCTACCTGTTCGACAACCTGACCATCAAGCCACCTCAATACTGGTTCGGTGCCTACGAGCTTCAGCGCATGGACACGGTCGAGACCGACTGGCAGACCATCATGCTGGCCTCCTCCACCGCCATCACCGGGTTCAACGACTACGAGGCCCGGGTTGGGATTGAGTCTTCGTACCGAATCAGGAACGTTGATGTGTACGGGTTCTACGGGTCATGGTCCTCCACGGTCACCTCCACCATCCCCGCTCCGGGCGTCTCAGGGGGCTGCCTGGAGGACGGTCATATCCTCATCTTTACCTCCAATGAGAGACAAGACGGATCAATCAACCTGGCCTACTCGTCAGTGTGGATGGATCAGCAGGTCGAGGAGAACTTCACGTTCCCGGAGTCCGAGTTCGTCAAGCTCCAGGCCATGTACGACCGGGACTTCTTCACCGCCTTCCGACCACTGGAACGAGGTGGTGAGACATTCCAGCGCACGGTGCTGGTGCAGGCGGCTGCCATCTCGCCGGAGACCCTTGCCGACTTCCGGTCCCTGCGTGACATGGCGTGGGATAGCGTGAGCTACATCTGCGTCCGGGATGAAGATGGGAACCGCTGGCTGTCCACGGTCATCGTGCCGTCCGGCAGGGTGCTGCGTGACCGGAGGCTGTACCTGGCTCCGGTGAGCATCATCGAGGTAACCGACACCCCGAGCCCGGTGGACCCATGACGGGACCGCTGACCAACTTCCCCCATGACCCTCTCCTGGACTTGGATCCTTGGGTCGGTCAGCGGAAGGCCAGTTTCCGGTTCGCCCTCACCAACGGGGTTACCGGTGAACACCTCGGGGACATTACCCCGATCCGTGGTGCCACCCTGACCCACGAGACCAGTGGCATCACCAAACGCAAGCTGGACTTCAAGCTGGGAATAGCGGACACGGCAGCCGTCAACCCCATCAGTGACCGGGTTGACGTGTTCATGACCTTCCCCAGCGGGGTCGAGTACCCCCTGGGTCGTTACATGTGGACCAACGACACCCGTGAAGTGTTCACTTCAGGGAAGCTGGGCAGCTCGGCACTGGCTGACGAAATGGCCCTGGTGGACCAGCAGACCGAGGTGGGGGTCAACGGGGTTGGTCAGAATGTAGCCACCGTGGTCCAGACCATTGTTACTGGACTACCGGTCGTTCTGGACATAGAGGCTTCGCCCTACATCTCAGCCGAGGCATGGGGAGTGGGTACCTACAGGGGTGCCATGCTCCAGTCCTTGTCAATCTCCGGCGACTGGTTCTCGCCCTGGTTCGGTAACGACACCAAGCTGCACTTCATCCGAACCTTCGACCCGGCCGACAAGGTCCCGGACTTCAACTTCGACGCCGGCAACAAGGTGGTGCGGAAAGACATCATCGAAGATGATGACCTGCTCGTTGCCCCCAACAAGATAATCGTCATCTCCAACTCAGCCATCACCCCTGACACACCAGCAATCGGTATCGCCTCGGTGCCCCCGAACGCTCCTCATTCGGAGGTCAATCGTGGGTTCTCTGTCCCAGAGGTGGTGGACCTTCAGTTATCCGACAGCACCCAGGCTCAAGCTGTAGCCCAGGGCCTGATCAATCGACAGGCCGTCTTCTCCCGGGTCAGTCTCACCACCGCCCCTGATCCTCGCCACGACTCCTACAACGTCATCCGCTGGCAGGGGGTCAACTGGGTGGAGCTTGGATGGTCGATGGCGTTAGTGGAAGGCGGCACCATGAACCATTTGCTGAGGCGAACCCTTGCAACCTGAACTGGACCCGACACAGATAGCCCCGGACCTTATCGGTATCGGGGCTCAAAGCGTTGTGGACAATGCTCAGAGGCTTGGCATTGAGTGGGCGCTGCGCCTTGCCACCGTGATCAATGGGGCCGACCCCACGGCCATCAGTGCCATCTATGACGGTGACTCAGTCCCCATCGACATGACCTCGACAATAGGCAGTCTCGGGTCGGGCCAACGGGTGTACGTCATCGTGGTTCCGCCCTCAGGCAACTTCATCATTGGGCGGGTCGGCAGGTTTGAAGCCAGGCAGACCATGGCGAGTGCCACGGCCTCGGTCACCTTCAACAACATCCCTGTCGGCATACGCACCTTGAAGCTGCAATACAGGGTGCGCTCCGACAACGCCGTCACGGTTCAGACCATGAACCTGCGGATCAATGGAAGCTCTGCCGGCGTCTACTCGTATGAGTATTTGCAGGCAACCAACATCACGCCAACCGCTGTGTCGGCAAGTGCCCAGACCTCAGGTGTCATTGGGCTTTGCCCGGGGACATCGACACCGACCGGAAGATTCGGAACCGGTGAAGTGACCTTCGTCGGCTGGGACGTGACCCAAGTTGTGGGGCCAAGCTCCACCGCACTGGGGTGGCTTCACGGCTCGCAGGCCATAGGTACGGCGGTTGCCGCCTTCGTCGCCCAATACGGTGGTGGGGTGTACGACGCCATCGGTCCCTACATCAGCCTGACCGTGTTCCCCCAGGCCGGGAACTTTGACATTGGCTCAGATTTCCAGTTGGTGGGTGAGCCTTCCTGATGAAGGTGAAAGGAGGTGGTGCCAAGTGAAGGTCTACATCCTCCCCGCTGATGCGTACGGGTGTGGCCACTATTGACCGCCTGATCTGGCCGGCTGATGTTCTCCGTAAGCAGGGCCATGACGTGAACATCATGCCGCCCAACGAGAAGACCGGCTTCCTGGCCAAGGTAGGAACCAAGGAGGATGGGTCGCAGCAGCTTGCCTCGGTGAGTGTTCCCGCCGACGCTGACGTGATCGTGCTCCAACGCCCTGCTCACCCGCTTCAGCCACAGATGATTCAAATGATGCGGGCTAATGGGATCGCCGTGGTGGTGGATATGGACGACGACATGTCCTCCATCCACCCGAACAACGTCGCCTTTGAGACGTACCGGCCCCGCTCCAACACCCCGTTCTCCTGGAACTACGCCATTGAGTCCTGCAAGGCGGCCACCTACGTGACCACCTCCACCAGGGCGCTCCAGAAGGTGTACGCCAGACACGGCCGGGGTGAAGTACTGGACAACTACGTCCCCCGGGCGTACCTGGGGATCGAGAAGCCGGAGACCGGGTGCTTCGGCTGGGCCGGGACCACCAAGTCACACCCGAACGATCTCCAGGTCCTCGGCGGCATGATCCAGAAGTTGATTGACGAGGGCTTCCCGTTCAAGGTGGTGGGTGGCAAGTCCCAGGTGAAGCTAGCAGCTCGCCTGAAGGACGAGGTGGATACGGTCGGCTCCGTGCCGCTGAACATCTGGGCACAGACCATCGCCGCCACCTTCGACGTGGGCCTGGCACCGTTGGCCTCCACCGCGTTCAACACCTCCAAGTCACGACTCAAGGCAATAGAACAGATGGCAGTGGGGGTTCCCTGGGTAGGATCACCTAGGGAGGAGTACCGACGCCTTCACCGGGAGTCTGGGTGTGGCCTGCTGGCCGACACCCCGAAGGAGTGGTACGCCAACCTGAAGCTCCTGCTGACCGATGACGTGCTCCGCAAGGAGCAGGCTGAGGCCGGCAGAGAGTACATGGCGACGCAGACATACCAGGACCAAGCGTGGAGGTGGGGGGAAGCATGGGAGAAGGCGTACAAGATAGAACACCCGTGAAATGTGCGGTCATCATCACCCACAACCGACCTGAGCTACTGCACCAAACCGTCGCGGCCGTAGCCCCCCAGGTGGATGAAATCTTCGTCCTGGACAACGCCTCAGACCCGCCAGTAGACCTGGCTAACCTGGAGTACGGCACCACCGCTGTCAGCGTCACCTACGTGCCCACCCAGCCACCGAACCTGGCCCAGCTCTGGCTGGAGGGGCTGGAGCAAGCGGAGTCCATGGGTGGCCGGTACGTGGCCTTCCTCTGTGACGATGCCCCACCCCCGGCCGGCTGGTACGACGCCGTAGTGGCGGGCATGAAAGAAACCGGAGCCGCCATTGGCTGCTCCGGTGGTGGTACTAGGCAGTGGTTCAAGTCAGAGCCCGATCGGGACATCGCAGGACGGATGCCCGGTTGGGCTTTTGTGTTGGACATCAAGACCCCGGTGCGACCGGACCCGGCCATGGCCTGGTGGTGGCTGGACACCGACATCGACTTCCAGGCCAGGAAGAACGGCGGCATGGTGACCGTCCCCGGGTTTTATGTCCACAACATCCACCCGAACGAGTTCACCGGCAGCCGGCCGTGGGCTGCGGAAGTGATCGGGAGGGACACGTTGGCTTTCGAGGCTAAGTGGGGACCTAGGCCCTGGTAGCCGTGGTAACTAGAGGAGAGAAGCATGTATCAGACAAAAGCTAAGGCATTGGTTCATAGCTACATCTTGGGGAAGCTCGATAAGTCTGACGAACCAGTGGACTTTGAGGTCTACGTGGTCTGGTTCGCCAAGACACTCCAGAACTGGAAGTGCCTCATCAGCACCACTCTTCCAGACCAGATGTACTACGAGGTCACCTATAACGGTGATGCAAAGGTTACCTATATCGACGCCTACAAGAAGTTTGAAAACGTCTGTGTGTTAGATGAGGCTTGATGATTGCCTACGGTTGCTGCGTCGGTGACTGGGACCGGTTCTACCGGTACGTGTTACCGGCAGCAGGGAGAAAGGGTCCTTGCTTCGCCCTTTCAGGGCACAATTCCATCGCCGCCGTCTACAACAAGATCCTTACCCTGTGTCTCCCCCAGGACCTGGACGCCTTGATTCTGCTCCACGATGATCTGGAGATCATCGATCCGGATGCTGAGGCCAAGTTCCTGGAGGTCCTGAAGGACCCGGAAGTGGCACTAGTGGGAGTGGCTGGCGCTCGTGGCATTCCTGGCTTGGCTTGGTGGAACGGGGACACGGTAGGGCACCAGCAGATCGAGACCCAGATGATTGACTTCGGGGAGCGGAGCGGGGATGTCGACGCCCTAGAGGGCAGCATCCTGGTCTTCTCCCCGTGGGCCATCCGGTTCCTCAGGTTCGACCCACAACCCGGGTTCCATGGCTACGACGTAGGCATTTGCCGGAAGGCCAGGGGGTACCAGAGACGCGTCGTGGTCGCTGATGTTGACACCTTCCACCACACCGTGCTCGGCTTTAAGTCGAAGGACAGTCAGACTGAGTGGCAACAGGCTGAGGCGTACTACCAGGCGAAGTGGGGTCCGAAATGAAACGCACCCATTGTGCTAGCTGCCTGGATGATGCCCTGGTTGAAGTCCTGAACCTCGGCAGTTCCCCGCTGGCTGACGACTTCCCCACCAGCCCTGACGTGGAGCAGACGTGGTACCCGCTGGGTCTGGCTCGCTGCTATAGCTGTGGCCTGATCCAGCTCACTGAGGTGGTGCCGGACGAGGAACTGTGGGCCGGCGACTACGGCTTCTACACCGGCAGCTCGTGGGTGGCGGTGCAGAACCAGAAGGCGTACGCCGAATGGGTGATGAAGGCGTTCCCCCGGATCGCTCGCATGGGTGTTCTGGAGATCGCCTGCAACGACGGCACCATGCTCAAGCATTTCCAGGAGGCTGGCTACCCGTCACTGGGCATTGACCCAGCCGCTGGACCCGTAGCCAAGGCTCACGAGAGCGGCCTTGAGGTGTGGCATGAGTCCTTCGGAGCCGAGGCCGCCCGCCGCATCGTGGAGAACTACGGGCAACATGGCGTGGTCATTGCCAACAACGTCATCGCCCACGTCGCTGACCTAAACGACTTCGTGGAGGGCCTGTCGCTGGTGCTGCACCCCTACGGTGTGGCCATTGTGGAGTTCCAGTACGTGGTGGACCTGATCACCGGCAACCAGATTGACCACGTCTATCACGAGCACCGCCAGTTCTTCTCCCTCACCTCCCTGAAGAACATCCTCGCCCGCCACGAGTTGGCCCCTGCCTCGGTGCAGCAGGTCAATGCTCAAGGTGGCTCGCTGCGGGTGGTCATCAAGCGAAACCGGTACTGGGATCACAGTGTCAACCAACTGCTCCGGGAGGAGCACTGGCTGAACCAGGAACACTGCCTGGACGGGTTGCAAGGGCGTGCTGACCGGATCCGGCAGCGGCTACGGGACATGCTGTTCCAGTACAAGTACGAGGGGAAACGAGTGGCCGGCTACGGGGCCAGTGCCAAGTCCACCACCCTGCTCAACTGGTGCGGCATCACCCCTGACCTGATCCAGTACATGGTGGACACCACCCCCACCAAGCACGGGCGCTACACCCCCGGCACCGGAATCCCGATCATCTCCCCGTCAGCGGACTCACGAGCCCCCGACGTGTACGTGATGTTCGTGTGGAACTACCTGGCTGAGGTGATGAAGCAGGAGACCCTGTTCGCTTCTCAGGGTGGCCGTTGGCTGGTACCGATCCCAGCACCGGTACTGCTGTAATGAGATCCCTGATCACTGGAGTCACCGGCCAGGATGGCAGCTACCTGGCTGAGCATCTCCTGAAGCAAGGGCACGAGGTCTGGGGTCTACTCCGAGGCCAGGACAATCCACGCCGGGAGTGGCTAGAGGCGACCGCACCCGGGATCAACCTGGTCCTGGGTGACCTGCTGGATCAGCAGTCCCTCAACGCCGCTCTGGCACAGGTCAAGCCGGACGAGGTGTACAACCTGGGGGCCATCTCCTCTCCCGGCCTAGCCTGGCAGCAGCCGGTACTCACCACCGAGGTGACCGGGCTCGGGGCGCTGAGGCTATTCGAGGCGGTACGGACCCAGTGCCCGGAGGCTCGGGTGGTCCAGGCGTCCACCATCGCCCACCACGGCCCGTACGGTGCCGCCAAGCTCTTTGCCCAGACGGTCGCTGACGACTACCGCAACCGGGGCCTGCACGTCTCCTGCGCCGTGTTCGGAGGGCACCACTCCCCTCGCCGGGGAGAATCCTTCTTCAGTCGCAAGGTCACCAAAGCGGTGGCCGGCATCGTGAAGGGGACGCAGGGCTCACTTCAGCTCGGGTCACTGCACCGCAAGCAGGACTGGGGCTGGGCCACAGACTTCGTGACCGTGCTCCCACGCCTGGCTACCCTGCCCCCGGACAACTACGTCATGTCCACGGGTGAGCCCCACTCTGTTGAGGAATGGGTCGAGTTTGCCTTTGAATGTGTCGGCCTGTACTGGCGGGACTATGTGTGGGAAAACCCCGACATCGGTAACGTCACTGACGTTGAGGTGCTTTCAGCTACCCCGGACCCTCGACTGAACTGGGAACCTCGACAAGAGTTTGAGTCACTCGTTAACACCATGGTGGAGGCAGACCTTGGATGATCCGCTCGTATCAATCGTGACCCCTACGTTTCCTGGCCGTGAGAAGGTGCTCATTGATCGCTGCCTTGTGTCCGTGGCTGATCAGGACTGGTCAGCCGTTGAACATGTAATTGTCAGCGACCGCAACCCGTACCTCAGGCGGGTATTGATCAATGAAGGCCCCAACGACCACATCCGGTTCGTGGAAATCAATGAGTCCTGGCGCAACCCCACCACCGAGGCCAGTGTCGGTGCCATCCCCTGGTACGTGGGCTCCCTCCTGGCGCTGGGTGAGTTCGTCGGCTTCATCGGGGACGATGACGAACTCCTGCCCCACCACGTCAGTACCCACGTTGCGGCCATGCAGGAGGCCGAGGCCATGTGGTCGGTGAGCCAGGTGGAGTTCCGGGGCAATGGGACGTTCTGGAACATCATCGGGGACGAGAGCTACGAGCTGGGACACCTAGACGCTGGCGGGATCATGTGTCACAAGGACGCCCTCCAGGTGGCCAACTGGTCAGCCAACGGGGAGAATGCCGCCGATCACCGCCTGGTCCGGGACTGGCGTGCAGCCGGCCTCCGGGGAGTGTTCGTGCCGCAGGTGACCGCGATCCATCATGATGGGTGGTTGGTGGGTAAGACCGGGAGGCCAGACCGATGAGGCCAACAATCTCAGTGGTGACACCGACGCACCCAGCCCGGATGCGCAACGGCCGCCTGCTCCGGGCGAGCAAGTCGGTGGGGGACCAGACCGTCCTACCGGACGCTCACTGCATTGCCGTGGATGTGGACAAGGAAGGTGCTGCACCCACCCGTCAGCGAGCCCTGATGATGGCTCAGACCGATTGGGTGGCGTTCCTGGACTCCGATGACGCCTTCATGCCCAAACACCTGGAGTGGCTGATCAAGCACGCCCTGGAGACCGGGGCCGACTTCGTGTACTCCTGGTTCAAGGTGCTCCAAGAGTTCTCGGACGGACGCACCAAGGTGTGGGAGGAAGACCCAGTCTTCCCACCCACCCACTACCTGAACGACTGGGATCCGGAGAACCCGATCGAGACCACCATCACCACCCTGGTGCGTACCGAATTGGCCAAAGAAGTTGGCTTCAAGGCATTGAACAGGGGTCATGACCAGAACTCCGGCGAGGACAGGTACTTCACGATCGGGTGCATGGAGGCCGGAGCCAAGATCGTCCACCTGAAGCGGCGGTCCTGGTACTGGGTGCATCACCAGACCCGTGCAGGGCTACGGGGCAACACCAGCGGTCTACCTGGGCACGGTGACGACATAGATACTTTGGATGACCTGCTGACATACTGAGCCCATGGGCGAGCCCGATGAGGTAGAGGTTGGCCACGCAGGCAGCCAGGAGGACCTGAGCACGCCACCTGATGACGACCAGGTGGAACCTGGTGCTGAGCCCTGGGTGGAGGACGACGATGACGCAGAGCCCGGATCACCCTGAACTCCAGTTCATCGAGGCCCGCACCTCGACCGGTGGCCCGATGTACACCATCGGACGACCGGACGGCATCCCGCTCTGGGTCGTCATCCACGATATGGAGAAGGTTGAATCTCCTGACTGTGCGGAATGGACCGCCAACTACTTCGCCACCGGAGCTGGTGGCCGCTCCGTCTCCTCGCACTACACCGCCGACGACAACAGCATCATCCAGTGCGTGCTGCTACGTAACTCAGCCTGGACTGTAGGCAATCGGCCCGGGAACAACAGGGGCATCAACTGGGAACTGTGCGGGTTTGCAGCACAGACCCGGGAGCAATGGCTGGACCCGTTCGGGGTGGCAATGTTCAACCGGATGGTGCCGATCATCCGCAGCGATGCGGCCAAGTACGGGATCCCATTGGTGAAGCGGACTGTGGCCGAACTGAAGGCATGGGTCCCAGGGATCACCTCACACAATGACCTGCGGGAAGCCTTCAACGTCACGGACCACACGGATCCTGGCTCCAATTTCCCATGGGACTACTTCATGGCACTACTCACAGGAGACGACATGGACGCCGAAACAAAGCAGTGGATCAAGGATCTACATTTCCTGTTCTTCACCCTTGACTCAGCTCCACGGCCTCCGGACAGTGAGGCCGGGAAGATTGAGACCATCCGGCAGGCGGTTACTTCGGGAACCGGTGGTGGCGGGCTCACCGCCGCACAGGTCCGTGCCATTGTTCGTGAAGAACTGGACCGGACCAAACTCGGTACCTGAGATCATTTTGCTCTAACATTGGATCATGCCGGTGAAGAATCCTCACGCCATCTGGGCCTCAGTCACCATCATCATTGTCCTGCTGGCGGGGACGGTGGTGCTGTCGCTCAACAACAAGGACATCACCGTCGTCATCACCCTGGCTGGACTGCTCGCCGTCCCCGTGCTCGCTGCGTTGGGGGTGGCCATCTACCAGAAGATGGATCAGGTGAAGGAGGCGTCCAACGGCAACCAGGACAAGCTCCTGAAGATGATCCAAGAGCTGCAATCAACGGTCACCGGGCTGGCGCTCCAGGTGAAGCCACCAGAGCCGGACAAGACGGAGGTTCCCTGGAAAGATGACCACCCATCGTAGGTACGTGTACGAGTACCCCAAGCCCTGGATCGGTGACGGGCACGACGACATCAAGACCATGCTCCAGCACGCCTGTGAAAAGTTCTGGTGGTACAACGAGCCAGAGGTGACCGGGCAACCCTTCGGCCGGCTGTCATTCGCGTTCACCGTGTCCGCTCGGGACCAGTGGTGGGCTCACAAGCGGGCCATGAAGCTGGCTGTCGACTGCTTCTACGCCGTGGGTCTGACCGAGAAGGATGTCCCGGAGCCCATGTGGGAGTCACTGGAGCCGCATACGAATCGAGGCCGCTACCGGATACCCGGTAACGGCCTCTAGTTATTCAACCGGTTTCCCGGTAACTGCGCCCTTGCACCGAGGGCATGGCCAGTTGATGCCGCGTGGGCAACCTGGGCCGGGCGTCAGGGCTCTGCAATAGTAGGCATACAGGTCATAGCATTCGCACTCGATATGGTCCGTACGGACGCCTCTCCAGCCACACCCAGGAATCTGGCCAGTCAGCTTGCCATCAGTCCAGACCTGCTTACCCAGACAGCGCATCCGGTACTTCACTCCTGGCATAGGACCTCACTCACAGCACGTGTTCTTGGTCTTGCAGTGGGGGCACAGGTAGCGGTACCGGATCATGTCGAACGGCTTCCCGCAGGACTGACACTCATCACCACCTAGCCCCAGGGCGCACCGAACCTCGGTAATGTCCTGCTCCGGCCACCCGTTGCGCTTCCCGTACGACTCCACCACCCGGCCGGCAGCCTCCCGCTCGGTTGACCGGAGCTGCTTCTCCCGCTCAAGCTGAGCCCGTTGGAGGGCAGCGTAGGTGTCATGCAGGATCTGGATGTCCTCCTGTGCCACTCTTCTTCCTCCTCGGCTTTCTCAGTGACGGGTAGTTCTCCGCTGGATAGGTTTCTTGAAGCTCGTGGCCCTCGTGCTCGGCTATGACATCAGCGGCCACCAGGTTGGCGATGCGTTCCGCCTCCTTGGCGTAATCCTCTTTCGTCTTGCCGGGTTCCGGGTACCAGGGACCGTACCTGGGGCACACCTGAGTCTTGTGCCCCAGTAGGCCACAGTTACGACACCTCACGGCAGCACCGCCGACAGAACCAGGCCACCAATGAGTAGGGCCACCATCAAGTAAATGGCCTTGATGGCTACATCCCGGCCACGACCAACCCGAGTGAATGATGGTGCCCAACTGGTGCCTAGCCCGTCCTGGTATTCGGGCGATGACTCTGATGGCCACTCGTGATACACCGGGGTCCAGTTGCCGTGTTCTGTGGTCATGAAGCCCTCCCATAGAACTCATCTTTGGTGACGTGACCGTGCCGGACTGCATCCGGCAGCCGGCCGATGTGGTACATGTCCTCGCTGGCGTCACACGGGTACACGTTCTTGTGCTCCGGGTGCTGGCGAGCTACTGCCCGTGCTCGTTTCCGGTCGGTGTACAGCAGCTTCCGGTGAGTCTCACAGTAGGCAATCGCTGACGCCGTTTTGTTTACTGCTCCCATGTAGATCCTTCCTTTGGTTGGCCTGTGGGTGGTGATTCATAAGGTTGCAAGGGACCTGTCCTGGCACATCTCCAGGCACCACGCCCACCCACAGGGGCCTACTCAGCAACCGAGACGGACGCCTCGGTTAGCCATGAACGGAACCGGGTTCACCTTGCCGTTCCATAGTCCCCCGGTGTGGACCTCGAAGTGCAGGTGCGGACCCGAGGCGTTACCGGTGGCACCGACGTAGCCAATGGTCTGCCCTGCCCCCACCCAGCCCGACCTGACGGCGTACGAGGACTGGTGCATGTACACGGTGTAGAGCCCACCACCGTGGTTGATGGTGGTGTAGTTGCCGGCACCGCTCTGCCAGCTCGTTGACACTGTGCCAGCCGCAGCGGCCCTGATGGGTACTCCGTAGCCGGCTGACAGATCCACGCCCCAGTGCATCCGGCCCCAGCGCATCCCGTATCCACTGACGATGCAGGCCCGAACCGGGGCGGTCCAGCCCCCGGATACTGCTCCAGTGCCGGTCTGCGGCGAGGGCTGGACCTGTGCGCTAGGGGCAGACCCCCCAACACATGGCACGGACAATACCTGCCCCAGGAGCACCAGGTAGACCGGTGGTCTGATCCCGTTGGTGGCAGCCACCGACTGCCAGTTGTTGGCGTTCCCACAGACTCTGGTGGTGATGCGGATGACGCCCTCACCGGGGCGTGCCGCCGTAGACACGGCCACAGCCAGTGGTAGCGGTGCCAGGTCAGCCACCGTGGTGGCGACTGGGGCGCTCTGTTCACTCGGATGCGCGTACGCCATCTTGCTCGGTAACAGGGCGGCGATGGCCATGCTGAAAATGAGGACCGCCAGGAGGAGCAAGACGAAGGCGACCCAGAGCAGAAGCCTGCCAGGTCGCCTCTCAGTCTCTTCGTTCATGGTTAAGGTCTCCGTTTACTGTTGGGGGAGGGGTCCCTCCCACTGGAACCAAGTCTACCAAAGGCAACAGGATGATCAGAACCCCTGGCCGATCCAAGGCTTCTGGATCTTCATTGCAGTAGACCTTGGCCAGACGGGTGTACTCCACCACCAGGGCATCGTCACGCCACACCCCCGCCGCCGTGAGCGCGTCCTCCGTAGCTCGGACCAGCTTGCTCAGGTCCGGGTACACCGAGGGGAACGGTCGTTTAGCCCGCTTCACCGTGCTCGGTCTGGCGAAGCTGAACACCATCCTGGCGATGATGGCCCCGTCCATAGGTTCGGGGCGTCCCAGTTCATCCAGGACGCCCCTCGCTGCTGTCATGATGTCCGCTCGCCACGGAGTTGTCTTGTCCGATGCCTCCAGCAGGATCCCCTTGCCCAGCTTGGTCTTACCCATGAATCGCTTGGATCCTTGAGGTGCAGGTGTGCCATAGGCTGAAATGATCATCGCCGGAACCGAGTGGCTGAACAGTCCCAGCAGGACTCGTAGACCTCCTTGCGCCACCACCATTTACGCCACCGCCAGCGGTAAACAGAGACCCAGGCATGGCCCCCAGGTTCAATGCAATCAGTTGTCACGGGACCTCGATTCCTCCGTTGTGTCGGTGCCCATCAAACCGTTCCAGCCTGGCATGGGCGGATGCAGCCAGAGCCCATCCGCCACAGCCAAACGCCCACGGCCACTCTTCATTGATCAGGGTGAAGAACGCCATCACGGTGCAGATCACGGCCACCCAGACCCAGATGTAGTACCAAAGGTCGCTGTACCTGAGTCTCTGAGTCCGGGTCATTGGCCGTTCCCGAAATACTTGTACTCGCACCTGATCACTGCCGACCTCATCCCCTGAGGTATCTCGGTGACACCCACCGAACCAGGCACGGTCAACTTCACCCCGTTCAGGTACATGTTGCAGCCGAGCAGGTCCCCGGGCTCGCCGCCGATGATGGCCTTCACCGAGTACGTCACCACTGCATTGGGCGGGTGAACGATCCAGTGCTTGTACGGGGTTCGGTAGGCGTGCTCAGTCGGGTACAGCTCCCCGGTCTCCAGGTTCACCGCCGGTAGCCCCGAGTGGTCGATGGCATTGAGTCCCACCTGAGCCCACAACCCTTCCGGGTTGGTCACTACCTCGATGACGATTTCGGTGACGGGTGCGGGCGGGGCTTCACCTCCCGGTGGGACGCAACTATCGGTGGAGAGGAGTACGGCGGTCATCATGACCACTGAAGCCAGTTTGCTCATGGCACCTCCTCGAACTTTTCCTGAACAATCCACCTGATGCCGACTCTTGGCTTGTAACTCCTCTTCGGGCAGAAGTCGCACTTTCTGATCCAGAGATTTTCTTCGACCCTGGAGGTGTTCAACCCTTCAACTGTCTCGACCCTGACGCAGGGAGCCCAACTACCCCATCTGTGAAGGTGAATCTTCACGGCACCTCCAGAAATTGAGCCAGGTACAGGACCTGGAGAATCTGATCTTCGGTGGGATGTGGACCAGTTTTCAGCGACACCCGAGGTGAATCACGTAATTCGGATTCCGCCACAATTTCATGCTGGTCACCATATTTATCTATGCGAATCTTATGATTTATCCAGGTGCGGTCGACCTTGACGCTCCACACCCAGAAGCGGCGGGTGACCCATACTTCTCCGTCAAAGAACCGGACACCGTCTTCCGTCCTCGGGAACACCTGGGGCTCACCGAACCGCTGGTACAGCCCCTCCAGCCACTCCGGGATCTCCACGCCTGCCCTACTGTTCCTGACCCTAGTTCTCATAGGCCCTGCACCTCCACCAGCGCTCGGACCCGGTACTTCTCCGCGATTTCCGGATGCTGCTCCCGGAACTTGTCGATGTTGAACACGTTCTGCACCTTGCGCTCGAAGAAGTGCTCGGTCAGGTCCGGGTAGTCCTTCAGCAGGCTGACCACCGCGTACTTGGCCTGGGGCCGGTACGTGTACACCTTCTCGCCGTCGATGGTGGCGGCGTAGGCGTCACCCATCTCCTCCAGCAGCTTGGCCTTGAGCCGGTTGAACTCAGCGGTCCAGGCCGCTACGGCGGCCTTGGCTTCCTGGAGCAGCTTGTATGTGTCCCGGTCTACCTCTTGGGTTGGTTCCTCGACGTGAGGATCTGGTAATGGCATGTCACACCTGCCCGTTCGGGAAATACGACTGGAGCATCTGGTTCCTTGTCGCCTTTCCGTTGACGAGGTGCTTGCGGACGATCTTCAGGACCGCATCCCGGTCCACCTGACCGCCTCTCCACCCTGAGGGGAGCTGGAGAAGGTCGGCCTCAATGGCGCTGAGCTTCGCGGCCTGGGTCTTGCGGAAGTAGTCCAGGATCTGAGGGGCATGGAACAGGAGGGCACCAAGGTCCCCCAGGTCCAGCAGGTCGTCCCGATCGAAGACCATCGTGTTCTGCTCTGTTACATCAGTCATGCGAACCTCCATTTGTTAGATACCAGTCACGAGCAGCACGCCACAGATCCTTGAGGATCTCCTTCGATGCCACACGTAGCCCGTCCTGGTGGCTGTGTCCGTCCGTCCACTCAGGATGAGTGACAGCGGTGTGAGCCCGGCGCTGGTCGTACTTCACCCGGTACGGGGAACAGGCACAGGGCGGGGCAACAGCTTCCAACTGAGTATCTGGAGTGATGTGCCCATGCCTGCACTGCGGACTCAACTGCTTGATAGATGACTCAGCTACCAGGTAGGCGCGAGTCTTGATCCCAGTGGACCAGTTAGCACGCTCACCCTTCTTACGTTTAGCCGCAACACCGACGCCGGTAGCATGGGTATCGGTGGTTTGGTGGTCGGTGCTGCGGTGCTGATCCCCGGTGGCGTGGACAGCAGGGGCGTCGAACGGCATCTGGCCACCAGGGAGAACATGGAGCCCTGCATATGCCCACAGGGCTGAAACAGTACGAGGACCCTCCTTGGATCTGACGGAGCCATCCTCGTTGATGAGTTGAGGCCGGATGTACGGGTCACCGATTGCAGCTAATAACCGGGCACCCTGCTTCTCACCCACACCCCTGGTCGTCTTGACCCAGGCCCCCAGCGGATGCTTACGCAGCTTCCGCTGAAGTTCCAAGGTGGCATCATGCTCAATCTTCTTGAGTGATTCCACTATGGCAGCCAGCCGGGCAACGTCGGGATGGGTCTCATTGAGCCCAAACCCACGCTCCAGGCCATCACTGTCAACCGTTGTCCGGGTGAGTTGACGAAGCCGGTTCTCGTTGGCGATCCGTACCCGTTCAATGTCATCGAGTACGTCAGCGGCAAACTTGAGCGCCGGATCCAGTAGCGCTGCGACTGCGGTCATCGGACGTTCACTGGCTACTAGATCCGGCACATTTAACCTCTGTGACGAAGGATTACTGGTTTTCGTCAGCTCATCGGTCACAGAGGAGTTGGAACCGGTCGCGACGATCCCATGGGTTTCGATTCGAAAAAGGCGACCGGTTGATTTGGTCCCCTGCGGCGAACCCGGTATGGGCGACGGGTGTGGGGTGGCCGCAGGGGAAGTAGGCCCATCCGGCGACCCGACTAAGGGCGTCGCTTGGTGTCTGGCCGGATGGGAGTCTGGTGTTGTCATGTCAAGTTCCGCTGACGGGCCAGGAACTCGTCCAGGTCTGCTGGTGGCAGTTCCCTGACCGTGGTGACGTTACGCTCCTTCACCAGGTTAGCCAGGGCTTCATATTCTGCCGCCGCCGCAAAGGTCTCCTCCGCAACACGACGCCGGTTAGCTGCCGCGTACTGGAGATCATCGTAGGTGCAGTCGCCCATCCACTTGTCCTGGTTACGGGCCACGTTGACGGAGATGTGGAAGAACTTGGCGTACTTCCGGATCGCTGCCACTGCCGCTGATCCATTCGACTGTCGAGCTGGTGCAGGTGCCGGTACGGGCTCTGGGCCTATGTCTGACAGTCGGGGCTTCATGTTGGCGATGTAGCGGGTGAGCAGAAGCAGGAGCACGTCATGGCGGTGAGCCTCAGGGATGCGGGGCTCCACTGCCTTGGCGATGTCGCTGGCCTTGGGACCTGCTTCGTCCCACACTTCATCAATCAGTTCGGTCAAGCTGAAGTTCGTCATGCGTCCTACCATACCTACCCCTCCCCCCAAACGCAACGAGGCCGGTCCCTGTGAAGAGACCGGCCTCGTGCTAGATGGTGACCGGATCCCAGGACTCCGGATCCACGATCACCTCAATGGAAATCAACTCCTGCTGTCCTGGAAGCAGGGGTGGTGCCGGAGACAGCCGGCGTCTGTTGTTGTCGGCACACTTGGAGCACAGGACCCCTTCATGGATGCTGCCACCCATCGTGTGACCGTGGTAGATGTGCCAGCCTTTGGCGCGAGCATGTGATTCGTTCGTATGGTCGTCACCTCGATCCAGCATCATCCCGTTGCACTGCGCATAGTTCTGGCAGTACAGGTTCGCCATGGTGGCTCACCTCCTTTCGTGGGCCTGAGGGACTCGAACCCTCTCGTTCCTCTCGGAACTTTCCCAGGTGTCTGATCAGGACGGCCCTTACCGTCGCCGGCACACGTCCCCGGGGACCCGGGTGCAGTATGTCGACCCACACCCTCCGCAGTACCGGCGATGGAGGCAGTCACAATGAGTACCACCCGGGCACTGATCATGGTTGCCCTTCTTGCACTCACCGCAGACGAAGTTCATGATTCCTTCTCCACCACCGCTAGGTACTCCTGAACGAAGTCCAGGATGCAGTTGTACATGTCCTGGGGTGTTGCGGTCTCGGCATGACGTAGCCGTCGCCGAAGCAGTTCCACCGGCCTCCAGCGTTCCAGATCCATCACCAGGGCGGCAAGGATCTCGGTGCGAAGGTGTTTACGGGCGGCGGGGGTAAGAAGCAGCCCGGTCCGGTTCAGTTCCTCCACCGCACTCAGACCCCTGGTACGTGCCTGTATCAGCACGGCGTTGGTCCTGGCGTATGTCGGTCCATCGACCGGTTCGGGCTGCTTCATCAGCTACCTCAGTCTCCACTCCGGGTCCCGGGCTTCCGCCACAGAGGCCGGGACCCGGAATGCTCACTTCCGTGAGAGGGATCAACGAGGGAGTCCAGTTCCGACCCGTTGACCCCGAGCCTTGTGTTACAGGATCCATGGTATACGGAGGGGTGGGTGTGCGTCAACCTACACTCGCTCCCGTTCCTCCCGGGCCATCGCTCGACCCTCTTCCGCCAGCCTGGTGATGGTGTTGCGCCTGGCACCGATACTCTCGGCTAGTCGGGTCGCATCCATCTCCGGCTGCGCTAGCACCTCCAGAACCTTCTCCCGGCGATGCTTGCCCAGTTCGGGCAGGATCTTCTGAGTCAGGTGGGTAATCCATTCCCCGGCCGTGATGATCTGCTGGGTGTCGGGCAGAGCGTCCAGCTCAGCCCACAGGGCCTCCTCCCACTTCATTCTTTCCTCCTTCAAGTACGTCACTGATCATCCCGACCAGTGTTGCGCGGTCCACCAGGGATACCTCCCCGGCCTCTTCTACAGTGTAAAGGTTCGGCCCCATCTTCTGGAAGACGATCATCCAGATTGCCTTGTCACAGGCTTGGGACAGAGCCTCGTACGGGTCTAGCACCCCATTCCTCCTCCCACGGGATCACGAACGTCGGTATACCGGTCTCACGAGCCAGATTCATGGCATGGGTAGTGCCTCTGGATCCGCCCCTGAGGAACGCGATGCACATGTCGGCACCCTGGTTCACCATGTGTACGTTCCGGGCCATGCCGGCGCTCTTACCCCACTTGTTCCAGTCGGCTGGGTGAGTCTCCACGGTCACCTCAGGCTCCCGTCGCCGGCCCCAGCGGTCAGCACACTGATCGGCCCCAGTGGGGCAGTCTCCGTGGACCAGGACCAGTGATGAGCCCACCTCATGGGCCAGCTCGTACACCTTGTCCAGGACCCGGTACAGCCGGTTCTCGGCCTGGATCCCCTCCCAGTCGCGGGAGCCTGTGATCAGTACCCTCATGTGTCCTCCTTGATCTCTTCGAGAAGTCGACGGACATCGCCGCCGTAGGGGTTGCTGAGCGACTTCACCCACGACAGCGCCCCCAGTGCATCAACTACCCTCTGTTGGCCCTCACGACGGCCACGAGACTCAGCGGCAGCGAGGGCGGCGAGCAAGACTGGGACGTCAGCCGCTGACGCTTGCATGACGGACACGGCGCGCGGGTGGCCGTGGTAGGGGACGTCGCGCCAAACGTCCATTGCTGCGCCGGTGCGAGCGATGATCGCTTCTACGTCAAGTTCAGCCATTCGCCGCCTCCTCCTGTGCTGGGGTAACCACAACCGGTGGGGTGGTGATCACAAGTCGGCGCTCGTCCCACCGGTGCCGTTGTGCGTACGGGTCAATTCCCCACGGCAGCACGTAGGGCTTCGTTGATCGAAACTCCTCCCGCACTTCGCACTCAGCAAAGGCAGCAGCGAGGGCCGCGCGGGCCAACGTGAGCCAGTTGTCGAGTACGCCGTCGTTGTCGCGTAGCGCCCTCGCCGCCGCCTCGATCATGGCCTGCGGTATGTCGACCATCAGTCCCACACCCAGAACCCGCGATGTGCCATGGCTGGGATGGAGATGAGCAGCACCACCATCAGGCAGTACCACATCGCACCCCACATCCACCTCTCCACCCGGCTCCCGCCGGGTGCCACCCGCGTCACCGATCCCGGCGCGCGTCCCTTAGCCCGGATCCCGGGCACGTCAACCCTCATACCCTCAACCCTACCCCTCCCCCCACCCGCGTTCAAGAGCCCGCGCTCACTGAGCCAGGATCCTCGATCCTCGCGCGAGCAGACCCCGGAAAGTTGTTGCTGAGTCAACCAACAGGACTA